>Ga0182000_10000028_pt1 | contig 61373 bp, 39 predicted proteins | sample BulsoiMagMametaG_FD_120484 | JGI IMG/M metagenome (GOLD analysis project Ga0182000, IMG submission 120484) | Bulk soil microbial communities from Mexico - Magueyal (Ma) metaG | ecosystem: Environmental > Terrestrial > Soil > Agricultural land | place: Mexico: Magueyal, Guanajuato | collected...
ATCCACGAAGCCACACGAAACGACACGAAATTGCTGTGGTTTGTTTCGTGTGGTTTCGTGTGGTTTCGTGGACAGTGCTGTTTCTCTACTTTCCTCAGTCTCGAAAATGAATAGACCCTGCACTGACCACTGACCACTGACCACTGACCACTATTTTATGCTACATTATTCGGGCAATTCGAAATCAGTCTTCAATAAGCAATAGAGGAGTCATCCATATGTCTTCCGCACAACCGTCGGCGTCCGATTCGCCGCGCAAGTATCAGCTTTTCATCAACGGCCAGTGGGTGGACGCCGAATCGGGCAATACTTTTACGACGCCCAACCCGGCGACGGGTCAAACGCTCGCCGAAGTCGCCGAGGCCGACAAAGCCGACATTGACAAGGCCGTCACAGCCGCACGCAAGGCTTTCGAGGGCAAATGGTCAAAGATGAGCGCGCGTGATCGCGGGCGTCTGCTCTACAAGCTGGCCCAACTCATCGAACAGAACTCAAAGGAACTCGCCGCCCTCGAAACCGCGGATAACGGCAAGCCCATACGCGAGTCGCAGTACGTTGATCTGCCGCAGGTCGCCGAAAACTTCGAATACTTCGCAGGCTATGCGACGAAGATCGAGGGCGAGACGATCCCCGTGCCGGGCCAGATGTTCAACTACACCCTGCGCGAGCCTCTGGGCGTCTGCGGCCAGATTATTCCCTGGAACTTTCCACTCCTGATGGCCGCCTGGAAACTGGCCCCGGCGCTCGCGGCCGGCAACACCATCGTCCTCAAACCCGCTGAGCAAACGCCCGTGACGGCGATGGAACTGGGCAAGTTGGTTCAAGAGGCAGGGTTCCCGGACGGCGTGGTGAACATCGTTCCGGGCTACGGCGAGACTGCCGGCGCGGCCCTGGCGGCGCATCCGGGCATTGATAAGATCGCTTTCACGGGCTCGACCGAAGTCGGCAAAATCATCGCGCGCGCCGCCGCGGACAATCTGACGAAAGTCTCTCTGGAACTCGGCGGTAAAGCCCCTAACATAGTCTTCGCCGACGCCAATCTGGATCAGGCCGTCAACGGCGCGATGATGGGCATCTTCTTCAATCAGGGGCAGGTCTGCTGCGCCGGCTCCCGCCTCTTCCTCTCCGAAGAGATCAAAGACGAGTTCCTTGATCGCTTCAAAGAGAAGGCGCAGAAGATTAAGGTCGGCGACCCTCAGGATGCGACGACGCACATGGGGCCGCAGGTCTCCGAAGAGCAGCTCACGCGCATCAAGGGCTACGTGGACATCGCGCGCGAAGAGGGCGCGACCGTCCTGACGGGCGGCTGCCCGCCCTCGCTCGAAGGCGATTTCCAGAAAGGCTACTTCTTCCAGCCGACGATCTTCAGCGAAGTCAAAAACCAGATGCGCGTCGCGCAGGAAGAGATTTTCGGACCCGTCACGTCCGTCATCACTTTCAAGGATGAAGAGGACCTGATCAAGCAGGCCAACGAGACCATTTACGGGCTGTCCGCTGGAATCTGGACCCGCGACATCACGCGCGCGCACCGCTTCGCCAGAGAGATCAAGGCGGGCGTGATCTGGATTAACACCTTCAACATGTTCAATGCGGCCTCGCCCTTCGGCGGCTACAAACAATCCGGCTACGGCCGCGAGATGGGCAAGCACGCGCTTGAGCTCTACACACAGGTCAAGAGCGTCTGGGTTGATCTTTCTGGCAAGCCGATTGGCTGGTTTGGGAAATAACAGTGGTCAGTAGTCAGTGGTCGGTGGTCAGTTAAAGACAAAAGCTTTCAGACAAAAGCTCAAGGTTAATTATCGCTTCTGCTCTTAACTGACCACTGACCACTGACCACTGACCACTGTTTTGGTATTATTACTCCGCTCTCCCGAAACAGAGATTTACAGCTTAAAGGAGATGCAATGCGAACCTTTCGTCGGATCAGTTTTTTGTCACTTCTCCTCCTGGGAACTTTCCTCTTCACAGCCTGTCCCGAGCGCCAATCAATCTCGAAGATTCTGGCCGATCCGGGGAGATACCGGAACAAAGAGGTCGGCATCACCGGAACCGTCACGGATTCCTACGGCGCGCTCAACACCGGCGCTTACGAGATAGATGACGGGACGGGAAAGCTTTGGGTCGTCACCCGGCGCGGCGTGCCAGCGCGCGGCGCACGCGTCGGAGCCAAAGGGCGCGTCTATAACGGCTTCAGTTTCGGCGGGCGAAATTTCGGGACGGTGCTGGAGGAATCCGACAGGAGGGCTAAGGATTAAGAAGCCTCTTGGAAACTAAAGATTCAGCCACAGAGACACAGAGGCACAGAGAGTTGGATTAAACAACATGCAGAGCCTTTCGTGAATAACTTTAAAGTTATCTCTGTGCCTCTGTGTCTCTGTGGCTAATTTCATGGATAAGATCACTTCCGTCCTCGACGAACAGTTCGCGCGGCTGCATGAGCGCTCGCAGGCGCTCGTCCAGGTTGTGCCGGAAGAGAAGCTTTACTGGCAGCCGCGCAACTCTTCAGGCGCTTTCCCGGTCTATTCCTGCGGCGAACATATCCTGCGGAGCGCCGCCGCGGTCGAGCAGACCTTCGGCGGCATCACCACCAATTTGTGGGACGATCCGTTTGAGTGGACCCTGCCCGAGACTCTTCGGACACCGGAACAGATCGCGGAATATCTGAATGAAGTCGAGTCCACGCGCCGGCGCGGCTTCACGCTCCTGACGAGTGATGACGTCTTGATAAAAGAGATAGCGGCCCCTTCGGGCGAGATGAGAGCGCTCTGCTCGCTCCTTGTGGAGACGCTCGCGCGCGCCAGCCATCACCAGGGGCGAGCCTACGCCACGTTCAGACTCTTTTCGGACGTGCGTCTTCCACACGTCTGAAATTTGCGATGAGCTTCTCTTCATCCACTTCAAAAGAAACGCTCGGCGAGCGCCTGCGTGAGCGTATCAGGCGCGAGGGCGCAATCTCTTTCCGAGACTGGATGCAGACCGCGCTTTACGACGAGCGGGAAGGTTACTACAAGAGGAGCGACCGCGAGCGCTGGGGCCGCGCTGGCGACTATCGCACATCGCCCGAGCGCAGCCCGCTCTTTGCCTCAACCTTCGCGAGCCATTTCAGTCGTCTGTATGAAGAGATGGGCGCGCCCGTAGCGTGGACCATCTTTGAAGCGGGCGCAGGACCGGGCCATTTCGCCGCAGGCGTTCTCCGCACATTAAGGGACTTTTACCCGCACGTTTTCTCGGCGACAAAATACTTGATTGACGAGACGAGCGCAGATGGGCGGGAGCGCGCCCGCGCACGTTTGGCTGAGTTCGCTGATCGCGTCGAGTTCGCGGCCCTTTCCGAAAGCAATGAGCCCGCGCGCCACGGTCTGGTCTTCGCAAACGAATTGCTGGACGCTTTCCCGGTTCACAGAGTGACGATGCGCCGTGGCAAGCTTCTGGAGTCGTTTGTCTGCCTGAACGAGGCGGACGAGTTTATCTGGACCGAGGGTGAATTGAGCACCCCGCAGCTTGCTTCATACCTGGAGCGTTCCGGCGTGAAGCTTTCCGAGGGCCGGACCGCCGAAATCAACCTTGCGGTTGAAGATTGGATGAAGCGTGCCGCGAGCGTCTTCGAGCAGGGCTACCTGATCCTTGTGGATTACGGGGCGGAGGCGCATGAGCTTTACAGCGCGCCGGACCGCCCCAGTGGAACTCTGCGGGCATTTCAAGGACACCGCCTGGTCGAAGACGTGCTTGCGCGTCCGGGCGAGCGTGATTTGACGACGACGGTTGATTGGACGAACGTCAAGAGAGTCGGGGAAGAGCTAGGGCTGCGAGCGTTGAGCTTCGAGCGGCAGGATGAATTTTTGCTGCGAGCGGGACTGCTTGAGCAACTAGAGCGCATGACCGAGGAAATGAAGAGCGAGAGTGACGCCTTAATTTTACGCTCAAGCGTGCGCGAGTTGATCCTGCCGGGCGGAATGAGCCAAAGCTTTCAAGTTCTCATTCTCAAAAGGTAGTAGCACGCGTAACGCGAGCAAACGAGTAGGTTCTCAAACAGGGTATGGCAGATCGTATGTCCGAGCCTCATAAACCCACCAGGCAGGAACTCCTTGCCTCTGCCGGGAAGACTGTCCGGGACGTAATTGCGCCGGGCTTACGGGTTCTCTTCTGCGGCATCAATCCAGGATTGTATTCAGCCGCCACGGGGCATCACTTCGCGCGGCCAGGGAACCGCTTTTGGCCCGCTCTTCACAAAGCAGGATTCACCAAACGGTTGCTCTCTCCGTTTGAAGAGCACGAGTTGTTAGAGAGCGGGTACGGGATCACCAACGTGGTCAAGAGAGCGACAGCCACGGCGGCGGAGTTGTCGGAGGAAGAAATCATAGCGGGCGGGCGTCGCCTGCAAGCCGTCGTGAAAAAATATCGGCCGGGCTTTCTGGCGGTGCTGGGAATCGGAGCTTACCGGACCGCCTTCAATCGCCCGAAAGCCCGTCTCGGCGAGCAACCAGAGATGCTCGGCCGCACGCGCGTCTGGGTGCTGCCGAACCCGAGCGGATTGAACGCTCACTACCAGTTAAAGGAACTCGCGCGAATGTTTGGCGAACTGCGAGCAAAGGCTGAGCAGGGAAGTTGAGAGCGCCGCGCCGCCTGAGATGAAGCTTCAAAAATTTACTTTCCAAACCAAAGAAGTAGTGATAGCCTCTGTCCGCTTTTGAACACTCACGGACCGCCGATGGCTCAGTATGCTCGGTATTGGGTCAGTTTGAAAAAAGTCCTATCCCACGGCTATCCGCCGTCAGCGATGAAATGTTTTGCCTCAAACTGACATACACAATTAGAGGATAGTGAGGCGGGCTGACACCTCCGCAGATGTCAATTCGGGGAAGGCCATGCAGGTCTGAAATTGACCCACTACCGTAGGCTCACTTTCCTACCCACAAGCTACTTTGCACCAAAACCCTGGAGAGTGGGTTGAACACGAAGGAAGGCCCATGAAACAGATCCATATAACCAGAGACAGTAGCGGCACTGTGAAGTTTGAAACCGTGTTTATTGATAACACCGAGACCGTGTTTTTCACCAACATGGATCCGAAGCAGCCTCATAAGCCCTCGATCTTAAAGCTGGTCGGCACGGAACATCTCGGGCCATACCCCTCTCCGAATTCGAGTCAATGCCCGGTGCCTCCACCGACGATTGGGCAGGCGCCACCCTACCAGGTTCAATACACATGCGAAGTCCCGGAGCCTGAGCATGAGAATGAGACGGGGACCATCAATGTGTGTGCGCCACTCGACGCGGCTCCTCAGACGGAGCTAACGGCGACCAAAGGCCAGTCCACCAACCAGCCCGTGGTGGTCGGAGGAATGCCACCGTATACAATCACCGACCTGGTGGTCAACAACACTAACGTCCCCGGCACAAGCACACAACCTGCTCAAACGTTGCCCATCGGAACTGATTTAAAGTTGGTCCAGAACGACCAGGGGATTTCGATAGTCGGCACCCCCACCCAGGCGGAAACTTACTACTTCACGTTCACGGTGAACGACTCAATGGGGCGGAACCTTCAACAGGTTCAGTACTCGATGACAGTCAGCTAATCGGGTGTGGCGTAACGGCTAATTAGCCAGTCGGAAGGAGATTCTCGTGAGAAAAGCTAACGGAAGGATCGTGAACAACAGCAACCATGTCTACTTCGTTGCAAGCAAAAAATATCTGTTGACATCAATCATTCGTAGGCATATCTTTCCTACGCTCATGGCCTCGTTCAGCTACTAAAAAGAACCTTACGTTCAGGCCGAAAACACCTTCGGCAAACCTTCGGCCACCGCGTTGCTGTAGATCCAAGGTCATTACGATAAAGAATCTTCTGTGTGGAGGCTCAGGATGAACGCTCTATCCACAGCCCTGCGTTACGAAATCTGGTTCCTCCTTTTGGGCCTGGCTGCGGTGATTTTTTACCAATTGCTGACCGGAAAAATTAATACTAAAAGATTATTAAATGAGACCACTGGAAACCGCGGCTTCAGCCCCGGGCGGCTACAGTTGCTCATTTTCACTATAGGCGGTGCTCTCTACTACTTGATGCTTGCGTTCGACCGCGAGGGCCCGGCGAAGTTACCCGAGCTCCCCACAGAGTTTCTTCTGGCTATGGGCGCGAGCAATCTGTTTTACCTCGGGGGGAAGCTTTATTCGGTACTCGCGGAGCGGTTCGGATTTTTATCGTCCCGTAATGGGGGCAAGGGAGTCTAGTCACTCAAACGACGGAGGAGGATAAACAAATGACACAACTCGGGCTTTTGATCGGTTGGATACTGACTATCTTTATCGGATTATTGGGAGCGATCATCCTGTGGAAGATTCTCATCGGCAACATCGATCTCAGCTTACTCATCAGCGACGAGAACGGCGACGCGAGTCTTTCGCGATTCCAGTTCTTAGTCTTCACCTTTGTCATCTCGATGAGCCTGTTTTTTATCATCGTCAACCAAGCCCCTCCGAGTTACCCGAAGGAAATTCCTAATCAGATACTGGCCCTGCTCGGGATTAGCGGAGGCTCCTACGTGCTCTCCAAGGGCATTCAGAGCGGCAGGGACGTGGGCATGAAAGAGGTCGATAAAGAGGCCGATAAGGGAAAGAAGGTTGTGAAGAAAACGGTCGCCACTTCGACGACAGAAGAACAGGGGACAGGAAAAACTTCGTCTTCGACGACAGAAGAAACTTAGACGATTAGCATCCATTCGGAATAGTCTTGATGTTCCTGCCGTCGGTATGGCTGACGACCTGTAGGAGTTTAATCGCAGGCACACAAACGTCGAAGACCTTGCTCGGCGTAAGCCAGTGACCTGCTGCCTCAGCTCACATGGCATGTGGTGACTCGCTAATCCAAGGGTCGCCGCATCTTGCCCTTAACTTTTCCGGTGCAATTATGAGCTCAACGCCCCCAACTTCTAAACCTCGCGTACGGGTTTCTGTAACTACCCCCGTAACAACGGAAGAGCCCCGAGTAAGAAGAAGAAACAGCAACTTTCGGAATAACCTTCTTGGCCTCGGTCTCATAGCTGCTTCGGTGCTTCCGGCTGCCTTAAACTCCGCTGGCCCGACAAATCCTCCTCCGCCAGCGCCGGTGAACAACATGGGCAGCCCCCCGTTTGCCAATCCGAGTGAGGTCCGCTTCCGCGATCAGGAAAAGAGGCTGCTGATGGTGATGGAGCTCATCAGCGGTCAATACCTGATACCGAACGTCGGGACGGAGACGCTGCGGCAGTATCGCGGTTGGGACCCAGCCGGCCAAGCGCCCGTTATCAGCACGAATATTGGCCCAGGCCCGACACTGCGCGCTCGTCTCGGAGACCGGGTGGAGATTTCGTTCCTGAACAAAATAGACGACACCCAGTTCGCCTATACTACCGTCACTGAGCCCAAGGCCGGGTTGCCCCGCTACGGCTGCGACCGAAGCGGTACGTTCGATCCCACGACCGGCACGTATCTTCCTTATCCCGGCAACGACGTGTTCCCGAACTGCTTCCACGGCTCAAGCACCGCCAACATACATTTCCACGGCACGCATACCAGTCCCGATGGGTTGGGTGATAACGTGCTCGTACAGGTGCTCCCGCAGTTGGAGCAGCCGGACTGGACGCAGACCTTCAACGGGATTTTCGACTCCGGGCAGATTCCGCAGAAGTGGACTGACATGCCGCTCGATTACCAGAATAAGCAGAAGGAGATGATCGAGCAGTATGACAAGAATGAGGCCGTCAAAGCCGAGAAGAACGGTCTGCGAACGCCCGAGTCGCTGGCAGCGAAAAACCAGGAGATGATCGACTCCGGCCACTGGCCGCAGTACATCATGGGCGCTTTCCCCAACTTCTTCGATATTCCTGACTACGACGCCTCGCCTGGAAAGTACAGGGCGGGTCAGGCTCCGGGCACGCATTGGTATCATGCGCACAAGCATGGCTCGACATCTCTGCATATACGCAATGGCCTCGCCGGGGCATTCATCATTGAATCGAGCCGGGAGGGTGGCTACGACCATTTCATCAGGAAAACCTTTGGCTGGGGAAACTCTTACGATGAACACGAGAAGATAATGGTCTTCCAGCAGTTCGACCCAACTCAGAATCTTGAGAGGGACGTGACCGGGCCCAGAGGTAAGGGAAGCAAACAAGTTCTCGTCAACGGCAAGCTGACACCGACCATCACCATGGGGCCGGGAGAAGTCCAGTTGTGGCGACTCGTGAACGCCACCGAGGGGAACGACCCTGGTCTCATTAACGTGGGAACGTTCACCCCAGGCAGGAAGAACACGGGACTGTTCGCAACTACGGGATTCATCTTCATGCAGACTGCCCAGGACGGCGTGCAGTTCAGCCCGACCAACTACATTAGTCAACCGTTTCTCAGCTCCACCGCGCCGGATAGTCGGGCGCCTGGCGGACTCGTGCTGGCGGCTGGAAACCGCGCCGATCTTCTCGTCCAAGCGCCGCCAACACCCGGCGTCTACGCGTTCAAAAATGGAGGGATAAACCAAAAGGTTACTCTGTTCTTCGTCAATGTCACCGGCCCCGCCGTGAACATGCCTCCTATCCCGACCAACAGTTGGGGCCTGGAGTTACCCCAGTTCCTGAAAGATTTGTCCGCACCCCCCGCGAAAGACACCCCGAATGTCCTGCAATTTCAGTGGGAATCTGGCAGGGTTAAGACAGGACGTAATCCGACCGAAAGCTCCGCGTCCCTATTCCCGCCCCACTTTATGATTAACGGCAAACAGTTCGCGGAAACGGGCGAGATCGTTGACCAGTGTATGCCGCAGGACGGGTTGCAGGACTGGATTCTTGAGAATTACACGACAGCAATTGCCCACCCGTTCCACATACACATCAACCCATTCCAGGTAATCCAGATCGACACGCCGGTACCGAATCCGACGGACAATACTAATTACCCTACGTACAATTCATATGCGCCGAAGGACAACTTCATCTGGCAGGACGTGATCGCCATCCCGCCCGCGGTGATCGGCCCGGACGGCAAGACAGTTGCGCCCGGCAGGGTTAGAATCCGGCACACCTTCCTGGATTTCCCCGGCACGTTCGTGCTCCACTGTCACATCCTCGCACACGAAGATCGAGGCATGATGCAACTCGTTCGCGTCGTGCCAGCCGACAAATACCCGAACGACTGCCAAAAGAGCATTCCCGATCATCACTGAGCCTCTCGCATGGGCGTCACCCCCCAGTGACGCCCACGCGGGGCGTGTGGACGTGGATGATGGTCATTCTAATGGTAACAAAACCCCTTGCGCTTTCAGGGCAGGCTGTTCCGACATTCATCGAACATAGCTCATCAGTAAGTTTACCGTCGCCACTTCTCTCTCGCGTCCTACTCAGCACCTCTGGCTGTCGCGGCGCGCGAACCGTAGTTGCATTCGATTGCTGCCATCCACAACCTGATGAATGAAACACGCTATGAAGTTGTCAATCTCAGCGGCAAGCAGAGCCTCCCGCACGCGCGGCCTGATGATTTTCGTGTACGTAGTCGCCCTGCTCTCCTGCGCACAAGCAACCGCATTGTCACAAACCTCTTGGACGGGCGTTGTGTCCGGGAGGGTATTAGACAGCAACGGCGCTGTCGTTCCAGGGGCCGAAGTCGAGTTGCGGAACTCTGCGACCGGCCAAAGCCAGAAGCAGATGAGCAATAGCTCCGGGCAGTACGTGTTCTCGCAGGTGATGCCCGGCGAGTACAGCCTCGTTGTTCGCAGGCAGGGCTTCCGCCAAGCAGTCGTCTCCGTTTTGAAGGTAGAGGTGGCAAAGTTCTACGGCTTCGACGTGGCGTTAGAGGTCGGCGACGTGGCCGAAACAGTAAACGTCGTGGCCGGAACGGGGGCGGAACTTCAGAAGACTGACGCGACAATCGGAAGCGTGGTGCCGAGCAAGCTTTTGCTCTATCTGCCATCACTTGAGCGGAACTCGGTCGAGTTCATGACGCTACAGCCGGGCACGACTCCAGAGGCCGGAGACGGGGACAACGGCAGCCGCGGCGGGTCTGTCACGGGAGCGCGTACCGATCAGAGCACCTTCACCCTCGACGGGATTGACATCACGGAGAACTCGACGGGAGGCGGCGCAGGTTTTCGCACGATGATCCCTGTCCCCGTGGAGAGCTTGGAAGAGTTCCGCGTCAGCGTGACGAACCCCAACGCCTCTTTCGCGCGCTCGTCGGGCGGGCAGGTCGCGCTCGTCGGGCGTCGCGGCTCGAACGAGTTCCACGGAGCTGTCTACTGGTATCACCAGAACGACAACCTCAACGCCAACAGTTGGACGAACAATCGTAGCGGCGTGGAGGAGGCGGAGCTGAAGGACAACCGCTACGGATTCAGGATCGGAGGCCCGCTGCGACGGGATAGGTCATTCTTCTTTCTGAATTATGAAGCGCGCAACTTTTCCAGGCCCTTCGACGTGCTGCGCCTCGTGCCGACAGACACGTTACGCAGAGGAATCGTCAGCTTCCGTGATAACGCGGGAAGAGTCGTCTCTTATGACCTCGCCAGCTCGACACTCTGCGGTTCGAGCAACAATGGACGATGCGACCCGCGCAGACTCGGCATCAGTCCGAGCGTCGCGGCGCTCTGGTCGCTGCTCCCGCCGGGGAACGACCCCGCGAGCGGCGACGGGCTGAACACCATCGGCTGGCGCTCTACCGCCGACGCCCCTTTGGAGAACGACTATGTTGTTGTTCGCTACGACCACGGCCTCACGGAGAACTGGTGGTTCAACGCCTCGGCTACCTACGCCCGCCGCCTCTCCACTCTGGGCGGGCCGAACGGGCTGCGCCAGCAACTCGACATACGCGGAGGCCGGGCCGTCTTCACCGGCGAGGCTCCGCTACGGGGGCAGAATCTCACGCTCGGCTTGACGGGCTCGTTTACGCCGACATCCACCGGAAGTCTCAAACTCGGGTGGACGAGAGACCGCCAGTCGAGCGCACCCATCAACCCGTCTGCCGTGGCGAATCTCCTGACCATCCCCGGAACGAACACCAGCGCCGGGCACGTCGCCCTGAACATCGGCGGGGGAAACCTGGATCAACTGGTCAGCGAGCCGGTTGATGTGGATAGCCAGCGCGCACGCACGCAAAGCAACGATAACGAGTCCTTCCAGCTCGTTTACGATGGCACGTGGATCAAGTCAACCCATTCAACCCAGTTCGGCTTCAACTGGCGGCACATCACCACGCGGCACACACGCAACGATAAGCTCGTGGGGGCGCTGGCCTCTCTGGTGGCGGACGTTTCACGCGGCAGCAATATTCTCATCCCGGCCTCGTCCCGGCCGCCCACGTGCTCGGTGCCCGGACAGGCTAATTGTCTGCGCGCGAGTGATGTCGGGCAGTGGGACGCACTCTTCGCTGGCGTGACGGGAATGATTGATACCATCAGTAGCCTGATGGTCCGCGACAGCAACCTGAGCCCTCTGCCATTCGGCACGCCCTTCACCGCCGACGCGACGCACAACGCTTACGAGTTCTACTTTCAGGACTCCTGGCAGGTGAAGCCCTCGTTCGCTCTGACGTTCGGCCTCTCCTACGGTTGGCAACGGCCCCCGAAAGACAGGCTGGGGCGGCAGACGCGGATGATAAATGTCGAGACGGGCGAGCCACTGACATACGAGAACTACATCGAGCCACGGCGTCAGGCCGCGCTCCGGGGTGAGATTTATAATCCGGCGATAGGGTTTCATCCGATCAGTACGTCGGGTGGCGAACTCTTCAAAACCGATTGGAACAATTTCTCGCCGCGCGTGGCCGCAGCATGGAATCCTTCGCTCAAAGGCGGCGTACTCGCTAAGCTCTTAGGCGACCGAAAGACGGTGCTGCGCGGCGGCTTCGCTATTCTTTACGACCGCATCAACACTTCGGAGTCGGTCATCCTCCCGGCGCTGGGCGCCGGGTTCAGTCAGACGATCAATCTCAGGGCGCCTGCCTGTAACTCCAGCGGACCAGGCGGGCCAGGCTGTAGCCCGACGGGCACGGCCCCGGCCTCTGTCTTTCGCGTAGGCGTGGACGGCACGATACCCTTGCCCGCGCAGCCCGCCGTGAGCTTTCCCTTCGTCCCCGGTCAGCCGTTCGGCGAAACCCTTTCGTTCCAGGTGGACCCGAACTTTGACGTGGGCGAAAACTACGGCTTCGACTTCACGCTTCAGAGAGAGTTGCCGCGCGGCCTCGTCATCGAGTTCGGCTGGGTCGGTCGCCTCGGGCGGAAACTGCCGGCGAGCGTCAACTTCAACTCCTCGCCCTTCTTCCACGTTGATGCTCTATCGGGGCAGAGCTTCGCCCAGGCTTTCGACGTGGTCGCGCAGTCATTGCGCGCGGGCGTTCCGGCGGCAAACATCCCGGCGCAAGCCTGGTTTCAGAACAATATGCCCGGCGGGACGCTCACGGTCATTGCCGGGAACGAGGCGAATTTCATCAACGGCAATGTCTCAAACGTCTTCCAGGCCATTGATCTTGCGCGGCTCAGAAACGGACTGACCCCATTCAACAACCTGCAAAGCCAGACGGCGTTTGTGCGCACAAGCCTCGGGCGATCCAACTACCACGCCCTCGTGGCGACGCTGCGCACGCGACTGTCGCGTGGCCTAATGGTTGACCTCAACTACACATTCTCGAAGTCACTCGACCAATCCAGCGCCCTTCAGAACTCTACCAACACAATGCAGAGCGCCTTCTTCTTAGACTTCGATTACGGCCCGTCCGACTTTGACCGCACGCACAGCTTTAACGGCTATTTCCTCTATGAAATTCCGGTTGGGCGCGGTCATCGGCTGCACGCTACGGACAGACTCGACAGGATAATCGGCGGGTGGTTCGTCGCCGGCATCTTCCGCGCCGCTTCGGGGCTGCCGCTCATCGTTTCGCAGGGCGTCTCGGCGCTCGGCGGCGGCTCGACCCTCGTCACCCCAAGCGGCGCGATACCGACGACGGATACGAATCGCATCGGAACCGGCGTAAATCACGGAGTCTCGGGATCGAACAACGTCGGGACCAACGGCAGCCCCTCAACCGGCGGTTCGGGAATCAACCTGTTTGCTGACCCGGAGGAGGTCTTCGGCAATTTCAGGAGAATCTTGCTCAGCCGTGACGGGCGTTCCGGCAGGGCTAACCCCCTGCGAGGCTTTCCCACATGGAATTTGGACCTGTCGCTCGGCAAGACGATGCGCGTCAGCGAGAAGATAGAAGCACGCTTCTCACTGGACTTCTTCAACGTCTTCAACCACACGGTTTTCTCCAACCCGACGATTGACTTGACGAACCCGCGCGGCTTCGGAGTAGTCACGCAGCAAAACGTGCCGACCCGTCGGGAGTCTTCAAGCCGCTGGATTCAATTCGGACTGCGCGTGGAATTCTGATGGTAATTAATCCAAGTTGCTTGATGGACGTGCTGTCCAGAGCAAATGAGATAATAAACATTGAGACCTTTAACAAGAGCCCGCCAGCCTTACACTGCCGCAGGGGTTGCGTATGAGTTACATGTAAAGCCCGCAGATCTTGTCAGCTAGATAAAGGCTGAGAACGAAGGAGGAAAGACTATGCGGAAAGTCCTCGGATTAACACTGACGACAATTTTGCTTCTTGGCTATACCTCTTCTATTGGCCTGCTCCCCTAGATGGGGAGCTTTTGCCGTAAAACGCTAATGTGTAAATAAAGTTCTTCCCTGAAGCCTGAGCCTACATTGGGGCAGAGGATTACGTAAACAATAAAGTTCTTCTCTAAAGGCTTCCGAGACTGGATTAGAAGCAAGCCCCCGCACGCCAGCGCCGTTCTCTCAATGCCGGGGCATCTAAAATCCGCATTGAAACTTAGAATGAACAAGAGTAAATTGCTTGCGTCTTTGCTCAGTCCTTACGCCTTTCTTTACGATGACAATTAGCGATAGCTCATCCCTGGAAATTGTATTCGACGGACTCTCTTTCCCGACCAGCCTGGCGATAGACGCAGACGGCTCTTTTTATGTTGCTGAATCCGGTCTGCCGTTCGGCGGTGCGCCGCCAGGCGGACGCGTCTGGCGTCAGGCCGACGACGGAAGCCGCACCATTCTCATAGAGAACCTGCGCCCGCCGGTCAACGGTCTCACGCTCCGCGAAGGGCGACTATATGTTTCCGAAGGGGGCCATCCGGCGCGCATCAGCCGCTTCGACCTCGACGGGCAGCGACAGGCTGTGATCCTGGATAACCTGCCAGGCCCCGGCAACTATCACACTAACATGGTAGCTTTCGGCGCGGACGGCAAGCTCTATTTCAGCCAGGGGGCGATGACCAATACAGGGATCATCGGATTGGACGCTTATGAACTGGGATGGCTCCGCCATCTCCCGCACGGTCATGACCTGCCCGGCTACAGCGTTATCCTGAGCGGGGTCAACGTCGAAACGGCGAACCCGCTCAGCGGGGAAGAGGGCGCGCGCACAGAGACGGGGGGCTTCGCGTCTTTCGGCGAACGCACTGAGCGGGGGCAGCGCATCGCCGCGCAGTTGCCCTGCACGGCTGCCATCATGTGTTGCAACCCGGACGGGAGCCATCTGGAGCTGGTCGCGTGGGGCTTGAGAAATGCTTTCGGGATCGGGTTTCTCCCCGACGGCAGGCTCCTGGCGGTAGACCAAGGCGCGGACGACCGCGGCAGCCGCCCCGTGGGCAACGCCCCGGACATGCTCTTCGAGGTGCGACGGGGCGCGTGGTACGGCTGGCCCGATTTCATCGGCACATCGCCGATCACAGACCCGCGTTACAGACCGGAGCGCGGCCCAACGCCGACTTTTCTGCTCATGAACCACGACGAGTTGCCTGCGCCGGAAACTCCCCTGCTGCGCTTCCCGCCTCACAGCGCCGCCACCAAATTCGATGTCGCGCCCGAGCGCTTGACCGATTGGGCCGGACATCTTTTCGTCGCGCTCTTCGGCGACGAAGTCCCTATGACAGCGCCTACGGGTCCGAAGGTAGGACGCTCCGTGATGCGCGTGGACACATCTGACTGGAGCCTGCACCCCTTCGTGCAGGATGGACTTCTGAGACCTATTGACGTTCGCTTCGGCCCTTCGGACGGCGCACTCTACATACTCGATTTCGGGAGCTTTGAAATGCTAGACGGGGGCGGCGTGAGTGCCGAAGCGGGAAGCGGGAAGATCTGGCGCTACAGGCTACCGTTGAGAGATGATCGCGAGAGCCTAACGCCTTTGCCTGGGCGTGCGGATCGTGCGCGTAAGTTCGATTGATTAGGACGGCGAGGTGTGCTGAATGGGAACGCTGCTTTTGTTAGGATTCGCTCTCAGCCTGGATAGCTTTCGCGTCTCGCTCGGTCTGGGGGCCATGAAACTGCGCCCGGTGCGGCAGGCTCAAATCGCCGTCGCCTTCGGGCTGTGCGACGCATTGGCCCCGCTCGTCGGGTTATTGATAGGCCAATCGCTCGTCAAATATACAGGCGCATGGGTTGAATACCTCGGCCCGCTCGTGCTCTGCGCATACGGAGCTTACGTCGTCTACATGGCCCGGCGCTGCACAGACCAGGAGACGCGAGAGGATGGGCGTTGGGTGGTGCTGGGCCTTCCGCTCTCGATGAGCCTGGATAACCTTGTTGCCGGTGCGAGTCTGGGGATGATCAGGTTCCCGCTACTGCTCTCGATCATCGTCATCGGCGCGATGAGCGCGCTGATGTCTCTGGCCGGTTTGTGGCTGGGAAGAGTGACGGTCAGTTTTCTAAAGATCAAGACGGAGCTCTTCGGCGGCGTGGCACTTATCGTGATCGCCCTCACGCTGGCGCTCGATAATTTTCAGAGCTTTTGAAAACCAGGCTGAGGGCGGCTCGGGAGAGCACATTCTTGATAATCTGCGCCCGGGCAGTTGACCCGCTTTCCGCCCGCGTTGCCATTACGGCAGGCAGCCGTCTTTGATCCACTGTCCGAAGAGTTGAATCTGTTCGGGCGTCAGCGGGTCAAAGGGCGGCGGCGGCATCGGGCCGTAAATGTCTGCGTGGGCCAGGCGGTTGTTGATGGTCTTGGCGTTGGCCTTGACGTGCTCGTAGTTAGTCAGATCGAAGCGCCACATCATCTGGCCCCTGAATTGGTTGAAGATGGGCATGATGTCATTACTGAAAGATACAGCCATTACCGTCCTCCCTCATTCGTCTGCCGTTCGCAGCCAAAGTCGCCGGTGACATCAAGGCGCGGGCACACATCGCGGCTCGCGCCGCAGGCTCATTTGCTCGGCTGCGGCGTCAGACCGTAAATCCTCAGGATGCCGCCTCCTTCTCTCCCGAAGACCAGGGCGCCCGCCACAACGTAATTCTTCCAGATGGCAGGACCGAGGCAGTACCCGTAACCGCCGTTGTAACCGTCGGTCTGCATCCCGAGGTCGTCGTACCAGAGAAGGCTGCCGTCGCGCACGTCGAAAGCGTAGATGGCAATCTTGCTCGTCGTACAGAACACTACGTCGTTAACCACGGCAGGAGAACTCAAGCCGCACTCGCCCGCTGTGGTGTACATCCCCACTTCCGTGTTGATGCTCGGGTCGAAGGTCGAGGTCTTGCTGTAGCGGCGCGGATCGCTATCGTCCATCGGCCAGACGTCTTTGAGTGTGACGGCATCAATAGCACGCATGAAGGGCGTGGACTGGTAATCTATGCCGGGGGAGGCGTTGTGATAGTTCGGCCCGCCCATGCCGACGAAGAAGCGCGCCGAAATCGTCTGCGGGTTGTCGTCCGAGCCGGGGTAGAGCGCGGGCGTATTGAAGACGCCGGAAAAGTTCTCGCCCTGTGTCGAGTTGGACTCGTCATTGGACACGCTCGGGTTGATCGCGTTGGGATCGGCGGGGTGCGGGTCCACCGTCGCGACCCAGGTCTTTCCGTCGTTGTGATAGGGAAGAAGCTGTTGCCGGACGATGTGCTTCAAGGTGTCGGCGTCGAGGACGAAGAAGCTTCCGTTCTTACAACCGAAGGCGACCGCCTTTTGCTCGTCGGGCTGTCCCTCTTTCCATTTGAACACTACCGAAGCGCCGCCGATGTCGATGTCGAAATCCGACTCGCGGTAATTGCTCTCTTTCGGAACCTGAAAGAAAGCTTTGAACTCGCCCGTCGTCGCATCCAGGGAAATGATTCCGTTCGAGTAGCCGGGGCTCGGGAGTTCGGGCGGCGCGTCTGGCTCGGGCGCCTGATTGCCCGTCGAACAGTAGATGCGATTCAACTCGCTGTCGTACGCAATCGCCCCCCAGACCGAACACCCCATAATGATTGGCCCGATGTCCGAGGCGGAAAACTGCGACGGCAGCGGCGAGATGCCGACCGCCGCGGCGGGCAGGACGTTAGGTTGATTGGGTTGATCCTTGACGAACTGATTGGTGCAGAAAAGCCATTTGATGTCTCCGGTCGCGGTGTCGAGACAGAAGACGAAACTGAAGAGTTGATCGTTCTCGCCTTCGCCGCAGCCGATGTAAAGGCTCGCCCCGTCGGCTGTGACGACCGGGGAGGACCAGATGACGGCGGGCGGTGGGGTCGGGATAGTGGTAGAGCCGCCCGTATTGGTGACGGGCTGGTTGTGGGCGGGGTCTGCATGGCGCAGGTCCGTCACCCAAACCAGATCCAACGTCTCCTGATCGAGACAGTAGAATTTCCCGTTGAACGCCCCGAAGTAGACGCGCCCGTTGACGACCGCAGGAGTGCATCCCATGCCCGCGAAGCTATGGGCGTCGCGTTGGTCGCTGCCTAAGTCCCAGTTGAAGGTGTTAACAATCTGGCCCGTCTGGATGTCAATCTTGTGCAGCGCGCCGCCGTTGCCGCCCTGCGCCTGCTGCGAGTTGGCAAGGCCGACATAGACGAAGCCGTCGGTGACGGCTGGCACTGAAAGCACAGGCCCGTCGAGTGATAGCGTAAAGAGCGTCGTGAAAGGCTGCGCGCCGTCGCCGCTCTTGAAGTCCGCACTCGTCAAGGTGCTGTCGGAGACGTAGCCGGTGTGCTCCGGGTCGCCATGGTACATCCACCAGCCTGTGGGAGGCTGCACGGCGTAAGGCGCGGGCGGAGGAACTGGGGCCGCGCGAGGCATTGGAGGGGTCGTCAGTGCTTCAGGCGTCGCAATCGGCGCAGCGGCAGTCGGCGCGGGTTTCGTGGAGTGCAGACCTTTAGCCCGCGCAATCTCAGTCTTCTTATCCATTAATGTGCCCTCCGGTTTAATCCCCAGCTGAAATCAGACTGGCCTGCTCTGTAGTGACAGCTCATGCAGCTATTACCGCCCGCCCCGGCGGCATCGTTCTGGACCTGAAAGTAAGTTTCCATCGTCGTGTTGACTGCTCCGTTGACGGGAAATGCTGCGCCCGCGTCCCTTGGATAGACGCCGCCGTTTTGCATCAGCACGAAGCTATCCAGACCCGGCTGGAAAGGCCACTGGGTGACGACCAGTTGGTAGTACTGCCAGACCGTGCCTTTCAGGAGTTGCTGATAGTAGGCGTTGAAATCACGCGTGGAAGCGCCCTGCGGTGTATCCGGAATCGGGTTGACCCGCGTCAGCTGCACAGGGACGGGCGGCGTCGGCGTAGTCTGGGGGGCTGGTTGGACCGACGGCGCCTGCGGCGGCTTGTAGTCGTAGCCGTTAGGACTTGCGGGAGTGCCCGTGCCGTTGTTGAAGGAGTAGCCGTTGGGCGGAGGCGCTGGCTGCGGCGTTGTCCCGGCGTCCGGCGGCACATTGTCCACCTGCTCAAAGGTAGACCAGACCCATTCGGTAAACGGGGATACTTTGTGCGCGATGTGTAGGCCGACCAGCAGCACGGTCGCCTGTGTGCACGTCTGCGTCTGTGGGTTGAAAATCTGAGCGGCGGTTGTGTAGTAGCGGCTGGGGTCATCCTTATCTGTTTTGATGCGCCACGCCGCCTTCACCATGATCGAGCCGAGCGTATTCGGCGTCGTGCTCATAGGCATCTGCAAGCCTTTTGGCACATTCTCTTTCGGCGCAAGGTTCTTCAGAAGGTAGAGCCAAGAGGTAGGATCGTTGTCCTGGCCGCGAATGAAATTGTACTGCGCCTGGTCGTAGCGGATGTCGTAGTAGACGTAGTTATTCCGCTGGTCTATGAGCGGAAAAGAGAACGCCTGCGAAGTTTGCATGAGAGGCGTGTTGCCTTTGGTGAGAAAGACGAGGGTCTTCTGACCGGCAGGCGCGTTCGGGCACGGGTTGACGGGGATGGCGGGCGAGTCCCAGGGTGTCGGCCTCTGGTCCTTCTGCCCGAACAGTTCGAAGGAATCTTTGTACGTGCCCCACACGACCGGCGTCCCCGGCGCGGCTTTGAGGAAGATATTGGGATTGCCGGGCTGGTCTGGGACGCCGCGCGAGCCGGACGCAGCGGGCCAGTTTAAGGCGATGAACGATTGCCAGGAGAAGTAGTCGAAGTTAGGGCGTATCTGCACGGGCGAGTTGATCTGATCGGGCAATGGGACCGCCAGAGGAATGTTGCCGCTTATAGTCGCGGGCGGCACGCTCTGCGGGAACCCTTGCGGCCACGGCGGTATCACTACCTGAGAAGTGGTCGGGGTGGGCGTTTGCGTCGCGGTTTGGTTGCTCGAACTGTTTTCCGGTGCGGGCGCTTGGCGGCAACTGTGATTCGTGAGGGTAAAGAAAGCAGCGGCGACGACAACGATGAAGGCTCGGCCATATCGAGTCGGAGTATTGCTCATAATCTGCTCCTTTATTTTCGAGTGTGAGATCGGGTCAGGAATACTGGACGCTGACGCCAGTCCGCACCTAACTTGTCCATAAAAGAATATCGGCGCTTAAAGGGCGAAAGACGGCGACCCTGAGCTGGAGTGAGATCATCTTCAGCGTTGTCCAGGTACTTAGGAGCGCCATGAGACTTCTTTAACGCGGCGAATGTTAAACCTCCTGAGGTGACGAGTCAATAACGATGAGCGGCAGAACTTTTTTGCGGTAGTCTGCGACCACCGCTGAGGCTTATAGCTCGGCCACACGCGCCCCGCGCGAGGATTCAGGGAAGGTGGGTGACCGCGACGTTTGCGCGGCGGGCTAATGCCGCCGCTTCCTCTTTAGAGGTCTCGCGGCTTTATTCGACGGCCCCTTCAGTTCAAAGATAAGAAGGTGCGTCTGCGCGCCATCGCTGCCGGCGGTCTCCTCGCAATGAGTGACAGCCGCATGCTCAAGCACCTCGCCAGCGACGAGCGTTACCGGAGTTCCCGGATGAACACAATCAGTGAATATCCGCTGGGCGTCGCTAAATACATAAACGAAGTAGTGCGGGTGAGAATGGCGCGGGACTTTGTGAGGGGCCGTGTCCTTGTATTCCAGTATCCGCACCGTGTCGGTCTCTTTGAGAACCGTATAGTGCTGCGGATCCACTTTGACGGGGTCCTGCGCTTTTGTAGATTGCATGGCGCAGAGCATCATCGCGACGATGAAGAGAGTCTGCGGAACCGCTTTACACAAAATCTTCATGTTGCTCCTCGCTGCCGGAAGTTGAAAACTGCGTGATGGCTGAATCTTGCTTTGCCGTGAGCTTCGCTGTACTCTTGCCGCAAGGCGTGAAAGGATGCAAGGTCAGTAGATAGTATTTGTCTTGGAATGAGGTGTCAACAAACGGGCATCTCTGGGATAACCACTGGCGCGGTTTCTACGGCAATGCAATGACTCGCCGCCTCGCCCGGCCGAGCCTCCAAAGCCGACACAGCTTTCCTCTCATCAATGTTGTTCGACTTGCCAGCCCTGTGTATTGTCGCTGGCGCGCGCGTCGGCCACATTACCTCATATCACTCAAGGAGCACGAAATGAACTCGAAAGTTAAGAAACCTTCCCCGAAGAGTCTGCGGACAAAGCTCGTAGGCACATGGAGATTGATCTCCGCCGAAGACTTCGATTCCCAGACAGGCAAATGGATACCATATACATTCGGAAATCCCCCGAGTGGTTATTTCTTCTATGACGCAACGGGACACGCGTCAATACAGATCATGACGACCCCTCCGCAGCAAATCACTACACCCGATAGTCCGACGCCTGACGAGGCTCTCGCCATCTTCAATGGATACATCGCATATTACGGCACCTATACCGTTGACGACGTCAATATCTACCATCAGGTTGAAGGCGCATGGGACCCGTCGCAGGTCGGCTCGGTCCAGACAAGACCCTACGAGCTCTCCGGGGATCAGCTAATCATCGGCGACCAGAAAACCTACCGCAGGGTCTTACAGCGAGTTAAATAGGGAAGCCGGCGACGCAAATCCAAACCAGTTAATTTCGCACAGCAAAAATTCCCTTTAAGGCGAAGAATGGTCTGAGGCGAGTTTGCGGGTAAGCGTGAAAAGACATTTACACCTCGCCCCCACAATAATCGGCATTTTTGACAGCCAAGTAAGAACTTAATTACTCTAGGGTACAACTTGATTTTCCGTGGACACAAGTTGTTCACGAACAATAAAGTCCTTCCCTGAGACGGGCGTAAGTCCTTTATTTTGGATTGCCCTAACCTGCTTATCCGAAAATAAAGTTCTTCCCTAAAAGGCTATTCTGCCATAAGCCTCGAAAATGAGTGAGTAATAAAGTTCTTCCCTAATCTCGAATTTGTGGGACACGCTGAGTTATCAACCTTGCCCGGTGGCGGGCATTGTCGTATCTCTGTAAGAGTCAAAAACCTTGACATTTCAATACAAGGGGGCGGAAAGTATTGCTCACCAGATTCCTCGCTGACCGCACAGCATTGACAGCCGACTCCCTCAACCGCAAGCAAGGTCTCTCATGCCCGAGCATAACACAGACCAGCAGGAAGAAGTTGATGCGCTTTGGCAGGGTGTACGTGCAGGTGATGCGCGCTCGGCGCGCTTGTTGATTGAATACCTCCTCGCCAGCGGCGATGAAGAGAATGTGGAGGCAGCGCATCGCGCCATTACTCGCTATTTCCGGCGACAGGCGCGACAGATCGCACGGCGGGCGCGACTCGCGCGCGGCGAATCGAGGCAGGCACTGACGGATGAAGCCATCCGCGCCTTCACGAAGGCTTTGGTTGCCGAGCACCTGCCGCAGCTTACACAGGATGCGCTGGCGCGAGCCGCGGATATAAATAGAAGTGCGAGCGCCCAGACAAACCTCTTACCAGATGCTCTGCCTCCGCCGGTCATTCTAAAGGCCGTCGGCAAAGATAGAGCCGTCGAGTTGCAATGGCTTCCTCCAGCGGGCATTCTCCTCACAAGTCAAACTATCAAATACTATATTGATGGTACAGAGGCAGGCACAAAAACTCCGACAACAATTGATACGACTTACACAATTCCCGATCTTACCAATGGACAGACTTATCGCTTCGTCATCGAAGTGACCGCTTTGTTACAGACCAGCTCGGCCGAGATATTGGCGACGGCTGGGGCTGCCAGTGCGAGCTTGCCATCTCCTACGGACCTGAAAGCCACCGGAAAAGCTGGAGGAATAGATTTCTCCTGGAAACAGACGAGGCCGGTCGGCGGGATAAGCATCACAAAGTTTCTGCTCACACTAACCGGTGGAGATTCGACGCGGACTGCCGAACAAAATTATTCGACCAGCGAAATTTTCACACGCTCATTCACCGGGTTGGAGAATGGCACGCTCTACTCTCTGAACCTGCAAACCCTCGGTCGGGGCGGCGATCTGAGTGCTCTCTTGAGTAAGGCCGTGACTATTGATGCGGTGGCCGGATTGACGGCAGGGTCGTTTATCCCGCAATTGCCCCAGCTCCCCGCCGACCCCTTACCCTTTCTTGACCCGGATCTGCCCGTTGAACTCTTACGGGATAAACGGCTGCTCAACCAGGCCATAGCCATCGGCCAGAAATGGCGGTTCGAGTACCTCAAGGAACAATCAGTGCGCGCCGCGCATGACGCGCTGGCCTACGACCGGCAGATCATGGATTTCATGTCCATGACGCTTACTAAGGGAGTCGGGGCAGGCTCGCTGTTCACTCCTGTTCTGCTCTCCGCGTTCGATACTCTCAATAACGATGCGCAGGCAATCAGCAATGTCGCCAGGGCTCCTTCAGTTGTGGAAGCGATTGGTGAATTAAGTAATGCCAGTGCCGCGGCCTTGATGATGGCGGCTTTGCTGCGATGGTTAGCGAAGATGGATGCCTTTCAGCTCTGGACGGGGTTATTCAACGCCCTGCTCAAGGATGTCTCTAAAGCCGATACATCACTTAAGCGTGTTAAGGGATTCTTCGAGGATCAATATGAGAGTAGCAATGGAAAGTTCGGCAAAGCCGTGCGGGATATGGCGAGGGCGGAAGTTGACTTGGTCGCGGCGGAAGTCTCACGTTTAATCCAGCCGCTTCACAATGCCGTCGCGCAAATCGTCGGCGGGGCGAGCAAGAACATGGGAGAAGTCTTCGAAAGCTTCGATCTGCCCTTGCTCATGGGTTCCGGTTTCGATGATGCCGCCTTGGTAAAAAAAGGTGTGGCACTGGATATAGACATACCAAACGTCAATCCGCTTCTTACGACCCTCGCAAGGTTGGAGGATTCCGTCAAGGAACTTGAGTACGCATTGCAGAGGCAGGTACAAGAGACTCTTATTCAAGTCGCGGAGGGAAATGCGAAGCGGTGGTTTCGTGACCTGATGATGGCTTACCTCGTTGCCCCGCTGGTCGCGGCGCTCGCCGTCTCGCTGGCGGGTGGCCCCGCCTCGGCTGCCCTGCTGGCTGCTGTGGTAGTTGTGGCTGCGGAGCAACTGCTTAAACTAATTGCCCGGTGGCTGCAAGGGCCGCTCGGTGATGTGCTTGATGAATTGAACCAGGAAGTAGCAGATGCGACGGCCAATTTTCAACGCACCCTCTCATATGAGATTCCCTTAAGCTCTCTCTATGGCTCAGCAGATGAATTAAAAATGCTCAGAGATGAGTTGCGGCAGCTGCGCGATCTGCTACCACAGCCATTCCTGATTGACCTGGCAAACCTTCTGGGCGACGCACGCGACCTGACGCTCGCCGACGGCGTCGTGCAGGCGTTGGCCGCCGAACGGGCACTGGGCATCAGCAACGCAACGGCCTTCGACCGGATACTCTACAGCTATGGGGGATATTTCACTGCTGCGGATCAGATGCCGGGCGGGAGCGACAGCGCCCTTTTTGCCGGGGCGGCTCTCCTGCGCGATCTCAAACTGCTGGAACAGGACATGGTTCGACTCACCGACGGTAAGGAAGTTGAGATCACGCGGCGTTTCTCGCTCTTTCAACTGCTCGGCGGCACCGGCGACCCGCTGACTGCCACCGGCCCGGCGCTCGGGCGTTTTCAAGATTTCATCAGCAACGGGCGGGCGATTATTGAGTTGCGCCCGGAGGCGCTACTGGACAGTTATACCCCTGGCGTCTACCGTGCTCTGATTAAGGATGTAAAGGTCTCCGGCATTGCCAGAGGAGCGATAGTCGGAGATGCGCTTTTCACTGCCGGATTTGCCGTTACGCTGACTCATGACGGGACATCCCGGACACGCATCAAACGCGATTCCAACCTGACGGCTCCTCCCATTGCGTTGCCACCGGGGCTCCCTGACCGGGAGGCGTATGTTCTGGCTGCAACGTATCGGCACTTGTCTCCTCTCCCCAAAAGACCGTTCAGCCCTAATTCGGCTGAGGGGGCAGTGTGGTCGGTCATCTCCAACACGAAAGAGCGGAGAACAAATACAGGCGGCATAAATTGGTCGGTACTGCGAAGAGTGCTGCTTAAGGAACTGCCCAGCGCTATCGGCGAGTTGGGAAACATCCGCACGGCAATTCGAGCCAGAGCATTCGCTTCGGACTCCCTTTCTGGATTCGGACCCGAGAACGCAATTGACGATGATCGCAACACCTACTATTCGAGTCTTCCCGGGGCGCAGAATCAACAACACACTCTTACTGTTGAATTGAATGAGAGAGCATCCGCAATCACTGGCGTGTGGCTATGGCCGCGTGTGAATAGCGAGGGTAACCCTATTGGATTTCCCACGGATTTTACGCTCCAGGTCTCGGACGACGACGTTAACTATGATGCTATACCCTATGTCAGACGAGATGATTTGACACCTGGCAAGCAGGCTTACTACTTCCACTCCTCGGCTTTTTCCGGCCGTTATATTCGATTAAATGCTGTGGCACAGGGCCTCGTTGAGCCAGAAAAGTACGCCCTACAGTTATGCAATCTCCAGGTTGAATTAATGAATGGCATGTTCGTTCCGGTAACGCTGCCTCAAAGTCTGGCGAAGGGCAACACCACTATTGCTGGGCACGAACCAAGCAAGCTTGTCGACAAGGATCTGCAAACCTATTTCGACGGTGGGAGTTTTCTTAATCAACCCACTCCAGGTCTTGATCCCTTTTTTATAGTTAAGCCGGAAGCTTCACCTATGTCCGTGAGCCGAATTCGTATATATCCCAAGCAACAAGACCCGTTAGGAGGCTTTCCCAGAAGTTTCGGCTTTTTCATGTATTACTACGAATCCATATTCGATTTTCAGAATTATGTGCTACGGAACCACGCGCCACAAGACTTCTATATTCCCACAATTGGCGCTGATTCCTTCGGCTTACAAGGCAGGGAGTTAGACCTCAAAGAGGGAAAATATATCTTTCAGATTGCGGAGGTTGAGGTTTCAACTTTCATACCGAGTCTGACCCTGATTGACTCATCTCCCGTTAGGAGCGTTGTCGAAACAATCCTGCGAGAGATGATCTGGCCGCCAGATATCGTATTAAATGAGGAACCGCAACGACAGGTTGAGCAGATTGCAATCCATGTAGCAAACCAGCTTTGTTCAGGACTGAGTAATAAGGGAATTCCCGGTCTCGCGGTGATGGCCGAAAGAGCATGGGATGCGACCTACGATAATCTAATGGGGCATATCGCCAAATGGGGCGACGCCTCGCAGGAAGAAGACCCCGACCCAAATATTCGAGGGCTGCACTACGTCAACCTCGTGCGTAAAGTTAACCCTGAAGCGGCCACTTTCGACCTCTTTCCAGCAGACAACGCCTCTCTGCCATCGGGCACATATTTGCAGGCGCAACCTGTAGATAAACAGGCAGCCTCATTGCAATATCGCCCGTTCGAGAATCTGGGACTCGGGGGTCAGATTCAGATAGACGTACCGCAGAGCGCCAGAACATTGCTCGCCGACATCTTAATCGAGATTACGATGCGCGGCTGTTTCGACCCGGACCTTGCTGCGGCGGTGAGCGCAGGGCAGCAGCAGCGTCACGAACAACTAACGCGCGTAGCCAATATCGGGAAAGTCCAAATTCCGCCTCAAAATCTCATTCTTGGCTCGCCGACTGTGAAAGTCAGCACCGGCGGACTGCGAAGTGTGCAGTTCAGCCTCCGCACTCAGCGCGACCGTATCATGCAGGCGGCCCTGGCCGGGGCGCAGATAATGGGCTTCACTAACCAGAAACCACATATTAGTGTTGATGGCCTGAAGTTCAAACCCCACGAAGTCGCGGCACTCAACTTAAATGATCCGGTCTCCTTCTTTTCAACTCTTGACCAACAGCCTACGTCCATCACGCTCAAATTCGCAAAAGACAGCACCCCCACATTGTTAGACCAACAAGCGCAGTTCGTCATTAGCCCAGAGACCCTGGGAGTTGATCTTGATTTGCTGGACAACGAACTCCCCCTCCTGAATTCACAATTCAGGCCGGCATTGGTGGGGATTGCCGTCGTGATTATTCCAACCCGTCACGCGGTAGATAAATTCAGAGAGCCGGAATTTAATGTCAGGGCGACCACCGTTGACGATAAACTTCAACCCCTGCTCGGATGGGAGCCACAACAAATCGTCCCCTCCTTGCTCACCATGACATCTTTAGAGCAGGCGGCTAATGAGGTCGATATGTCTGAACTTTGGGCAAGCACTCGTAATCTCACGCTCGATTTTGGGGAGGCGATTAAACAAGGATTCCTCTATGACGTTATCTTCAGCCTGAGTTTCCGAGTGCCTGTACTCACAGGTGTAACTACGGCCCCTGATCTTTTTTAGATCGTCACAAATGGGCTTGCGTTAAGGAAGCGGTTCGTAATTTTTTGTGGCGCGATTTGAGCCCAAAACAAAAATTACTGTTAAATCCACCCGGTTGATTAGAAGTTTAGTGATAGGCCGTTGAGGTTTTAATTGACAATCTGGGAGAGGAGTATGAGGGGATCAGGATTACCACATCCTTTACCGGAAGTGATTCTTTCAATAGCTTGAATCATAATAAGTTTTTGGGTCATGACTAGATAAGAGCCATCGGAATGGCGTTAAACTAAGTCATGACCCAAAGAAAAAGTTGAAAGCCCGCGCTGGGTTTGACCAAACCCAGCGCGGGCTTTTCATCAAAAGAAAGATTAACCTATTAGTTGATCCGCATTTTGACAATCTAAGGAAGAACTTAATTTCCTCAGGGAACAACTTAATTACTCCAAGGTACAACTTAATTTTCCGTGGACAACGGTGTTCACGAACAATAAAGTGCTTCTCTGTGGCCGGTATAAGTCCTTTATTTTCGCCCGGGCTGAGACCACTGTTTAGAAATAAAGTTCTTCTCTAAAGGCTGATTCGCTGCCGGGAAGAAAATTGTGCAAACAATAAAGTCCTTCCCGAGCGCTCTGTTTCGAAGTGAGGCTCTTAAGGTGCGCCATAGCTTTATCCGATAATACTTCCCGTGTACAGCGTTACTGTCAACACGTATCTCGGCGGGGCCGACTGACCTGTGTCAGCGCCTCTAAAGTTCTCGCCCCTGACGAAATCAATGAATTCACCTAAAGTGCACCCTGCGCCGCCTTTGAAAAAATCGAAGACTAAAAACCAGGCTAATTAAGTACATTGGAATTTAAGTTTTTGGTCATTTGACTGTATCCTAGAGAGATGAATAAAGAACATCTCAAACTCAGCCAAGCTGACCATGACTTTCTTATAACGATGACCACTAAAGGCCAAACATCTGCCAGAGTCTTCAAAAGAGCCACAGCCTTGTTGGAGTTGCATCGCGGGCGGACTCTGCTGGCGGTCGCCAACTCCTTACATGTCAGTCGCCAATCAGTCGCCCAGTGGAGAGACCTTTATCAATCATCGGGATTGCAGGCTTTGGCAGAGAAGCCTCGCAGTGGTCGCCCCATTCGCATTGATGGCAAGCAACGTGCTTCGATCACCGCTTTGGCCTGTTCGACTCCTCCGCAGGGTCATGCTCGCTGGACGTTGCGGCTGTTGGCCGACAAAGCCGTCGAGCTAGGTTATTGTGAGAACCTCTCACATACTAAAGCGCGAGTGATACTGAAAAAAACTGTCTCCAACCTCATTTGAAAAAGCAGTGGTGCATTGGGACTATGGACTCTCAATTTCTCGCACGCATGGAACAGATTCTAGCTCTCTATGCTTTGCCATATAGTGAGCAATATCCAGTCGTGTGCTTTGACGAACGCCCATGTTTCTTGATTGGGGAGCACGTTGCCGGGCTTGAGATGAAAGCTGGTCGGCCAGCCCGTCAGCATTATGCCTATGAGAAGAACGGCTCATGTGCCCTGCTGCTGGCCATTGAACCGCAGACAGCCAAGCGCGAGGCACAAGTCTTTGACCGGCGGACCAAACAAGAATATGCACTCTTTATGAAAGGGTTGGCCGAGAGCTACCCGCAAGCAAAGAAGATCAGGGTCGTGCAAGACAACCTCAATACGCACTCGACCAGCTCTTTTTATGAAGCTTTCAGTGCCGAGGAAGCTTTTGCCTTGAGCCAACGCTTTGAGTTCTACTACACGCCAAAGTCAGCCTCTTGGCTCAACATGATTGAGATCGAGTTCTCAGCCCTCTCGAAGCAATGCTTGAATCGGCGCATTGCGACCAAAGCAGAGTTGACCAAAGAAGTCATGGCGATTATCAAAGAGCGAGAAGAGAAAGGCATCAAGATTGATTGGCAGTTCTCCATTGAGTCAGCCAGAGGCAAGTTGAACCGACATTATCGAGAAGTCAATGCTGAGAATGCTCAATATCAAAAAACTTAGTTTCCAATGTACTTAGCTTGTCGTTTGGGAAAGCATAGAGGAATTGCTTTAGTAATAGCAACATGCCCTGGAATATTTAAGGGTGAGCGGCAAATGTTATTCGCAAACAAGTAGACCTACGGGTAAGACGCTATTCGGCAATTAGCTTGTTCAGCGAAGACGAAAGTCGAAATCTTTAAAGAATGTCTTCTTCCCTCTGAGTTCCTGGGTTGTAAAATAGTCGCTCTCTTTCTTTAGTTCTTCTACAAGTTTCGTACGCGGCACTTCCGTCCCTCTGCTGGCGCTACCGTGCTTACCTGACATGGTTGAGATGACACATTGCAAACGCGCCGCGGATTTAGTGGTGGAGCGGTTTTTAAAGAGCTTCCATAGCGACTTGGGGGTAGCGTTGAGGCTTCCGTGGTGCCCGACTTTATAGAGACACACATCTTCGAGCAGCGTGCAGATGGCCGGCTTGCTAAGCGCGTAGGTCCAATTCTCCCACTGCGCGTCACCGGGGAAGAGGAACTTCTTGCCACCGACCTCGAAGAGTAGGATGACGCTCGTGTTGTTCATCACGTCGTCCAGCGCGCGCACTATTTCGAGGAGCTGGTCCGCTCGTAGTGACTGCATGTGATGAATCAGCCAGCGGGTCTGTGGCGGGGGCGTCGAGTAGGACTCGGCCGTGGGAAAGAGTGCGCCGACGTCCGAGCGCGAGATGAATTTACCTGTCAGTGACAGAAGGTGCCAGAACTCGTCCGCGTCCTTCGAGCGCATCTTCAATATCTCCTCGGACTGCTCGGGGTCAGGGGGCCCGAGCACCCAGGTCTTCACACCTGGGATGACGGACTCCAATCCCGAGCGGCTGCCGAAGCGAACGTAGAGGTGACGCCTGCCCATCTTCATCAGGTTGTTAACGGCGGACTTATTTTTGATGTTGTCCTCACCAAGGAAGGCTAGCTGGTTGTACAAACCTTTGCCCAGTCCTGGCCTCAATCGCGCCAACTCCTTCAGCATCGCGCCGGAGAATTCGTGCATGCATTGGAGGCCGGCGGTAAAGGATTTACGCCGCGATGGCCGTTGCGTTGCGCTCCTTGCGTTCGGCCGCAGGCGTGGATCTTCTGTCCAAGGCTGGATCACCACCTCGGGCTTACAGGAGGCTATAATATCGCCTGGCCCCTTCCCCTGCCGGGTGGCGAACCCGCTGATGTGATCCTTGTGCCTGTGCGTGGCAACGACAGCGTGGAGCTTCCCCTCGCACGAATCCTTGATGTTGTTAGCGACGCGGAGCATAAGGTCCTCGCTAGTGGCCGGGGGCTTGCCGCTGCTCCCGAAGTCAATCAGGACGTGTCGCCGCGTCCGCTCGTACTTAAAGGTGAGCAGGAAGCAGTCGCCGAAACCGACTTGGTAGGCGCGCAGGCGCAGTTCGTACGGTTTTGCATCTGCCGGCATGTCACTCCTCGTTAGGTCTAGGCGCAGCCAGCCCCAGTGCGCGGAGCCTATGCATGTGCGAGATGCGCCTGTACAGTGAACTGCCTTTCTGAATGTAGCCGTGCTGCCAGAGGTATTCTAATCGCTTGGTCTGCCGTTCGGTGTCGAGAATACGGTTGTGGACGTGAAACTTCAGTAGACCATATTCATCAAAGACGAGAGCGCCGCCGCCGTAAATCTTAACTACCGTGTCCGCAGGCATCGCCTTCAGTGCTTTGATACCGAGCGACCTCAATTCTGAGGCCTGGAGCTCAATCATTTGAATGTACTCGGCAATCGTCTCCTTGAGGGCGAACCCATCTGGGCCGATGCGCAAGCAGGGCCGGACAGACTGGACGCGCGTGTATGCATCCTCGAACAGTTCGAGATCCTTGCGGTTCTCCCAGATGAACCGGAACACCTCATTTGGGTCGCGCTGCATTGACTCGAAATGCGTGCGCTCGTATCTCATCCTTGCGCGTGGCGGTCGCCACACGCCGGGCTCGTCGCCATCGCCCTTCGATGTGGGTGGCATCTTGTATCTATTGAAGCTCTCAAGGAGTATCTTGCGAAAATTGTATTTAGAGTCGTCTGTCCTAATTTCACGGTCGGCCGTGAGCAGGGCGCTGAGGTAATCGCAGAATTGCAAGTCAACCGGCGGGGCGTAGTCGAGCGCGCGTATGGACATGGTCAGCAGATAGTCAGCAATCTCCGCGCCCTCTTCAACGACGCGGTCGCGGTTCAAACCGCGAGGCGAGACGCGGCCGAGATCTCTCAGACGCTTCACCCAGACCTCTAGGAATGCATTAATGATGGCCGCGACAAGAATTTCGCCGCGCCGGTGCGGCTCACGGAACTCGGGGTCGTCCATGTATCTGGTATCGGGGATAAGTGTGGCGGAGCGGCGCAACGCGTCGCCACGCACGCCAGACAGTTCCTGCCCCATCTCCTCGGCTAGACCAAGCAGGACGGAGTTGCGCAGCTTCTCGGGCGTTAGAGCGGCCGCGCTAACAAACTGACTGTGGCTGAAGATGCCGTCCCGGCGCTTGCTCCTAAGGTCGATGACGCCCCTGACTACGTCGCGGAGGGAGAAGATAGATAGCAGCGCGACCACATCAGCGAATCCTTCATGGAAGGCGGCCTGCTCGGGCGAAGACGGGTCAGTATAGCGCTGGCGCAGCCCGTCAAGTAGGGCATGCGTTGTCTCGTGTGCAACGATGTGGTGCGACAGGCAAGTAAAGACCATCCCTTTGCGGCTGGGGAAGTAGCCGAACATAAGAGCTTGGTTGTCTTCGGTATAGAAGGCGTTGGCATCGGCGAACGCGTGCGGGGCCACCTTGAGTTGGTGGCCATAGAAGCCCCAACTGACACGTCGACCCAGAGCAAACTCGAAGCGCGCCAGAGTCCGCATGACTATCGCGTAGACATTGCGTGCGTGGAAGTGCGGGTCGGAGAGAATCTGCGAGTCTTCGAGTTCGTCGGGGCGGCCTCCGTCAGAAACTTCTCTGGAGGGCTTGTACAGAGTGTTGGTTGAGGCGTCATAGTCTATGACCTGCACGCGGTAGCCGCTGGGGCCTGGGGCAAGCACCTCGGCCGGCACCTCGATCTCGGTCGTCAGAATTCGCTTCCTCCCGCCCCGCTTGACGCGGAAGCTCGGGTCGAGTGCGACTATCGTGATGCGCCGGGTCCTCTGTCGCGGCGGAGCGCTCTGATCCATGTTGGCGGAGAGGAGGGGATAAGGCCTCCGGTCTAAGAAGCGGCGAGCGGGCGTCGCGGCTGCGCGCCGTATTAGGAGGTTAGGGGCCGCATCTTAAGCCCTTCCATTATTCAGATGGAAATCTGACGGCGAAAACTGACACGTCCTTCTTGTCGCGGTAGACGACGCGGCCGTCACGGCTATAGCCAAGCTCGGGTGCCTCGTCGGTCCCGAACTCTTTCGTCGAGATGGTGACGTGCTCGCGCTTCCTCAGCCTCTTGACGAATACTGGGTCGGCGCTGATGCGCGCGCCCTTGGCGTTGTAGTTAATGAGGACGCCCTCTGCCTCCGGAGCCGCCTGCGGCCGGACCTGACATTTCTCGCCGCTGGCCTCGCGCGGGAGCCTCAGGGTGTAAACTTTGACCTCGTCGCGGAGCGCCTCCTGTAGGATTCCGAACGCGCGGTCACGTGTGAGTATCGTCCATCCGTCGGGTACTTCCCAGAAGATGACAATGTCAGAAACGTAGTCGCGGTGTTCCCCCATCAGATCGAGCAGCGCCTTGCCGTGTGCCGCTTCGAGGCGGGGGAGATTTTCCTTCAGCCACTTGCTCTCTGAGCAATTCGAGCGGGAGAGGGTTTCAGCGGCGGCAAGGAAGTCGGAGCGCATTTCGACGCCGACCTCTTTTAGCCGGCAGTCTGCATCGGGATCCGGGCCGCATGAGCAGGAATGGGGTTTATCCCACACCCCGCAGCTTGACTTGTTGAAGAAATCTTTCCGCTTAATGAAATTTGCCAGCAAAAATTCCTTGTGGCCGACGACCCTGTTTAGCAGCGTCAGAGGAGTGACAAGTTCGTTGCCGAACTCCTCGGCCAGCGCCTCGCTCAACGTCTTACTGAGCCACAAGAAAACCTTGGGGCCGCCGGCGTAGTACTTGGGCAGTTGGTAATCCACTTCCAGCCACATTTCCCAGAACTTCCGCGGGCGGGAAAGGTGAGATAGTTTCCGAACCTCGCCGGCTACTGTATCGAAGAATCCAATGTAAACGTACTTGAACTCGCGCTCCACGTACCATGAAGTCCCGACCTTGTCGGAGCCATCGATCATCACGTTGATGGTGTCTCGGATCAAGTCCGGCCCCGTGAGGCGGTGAAACTGCGCGCTGGTCTCCAAAAACAAGGCGGTCTCGCTGCGAGGGTCTGCCGCCCAGCCCGTCGGTTCGCCTTCATTCGTCGTCCCATTCGGTGTCATCGTCAAGCAACTCCTCAAAGGCCCTCTCGCTCACCCAGGTGAGCGCGAAGGCAGGCGAGTGGCGCAGGGCGCGTTCGCTCCATCCACGCACGTCTGCGCGGCTCGCGCGGTTGTCGGCCAGCATCATGGCCCCCTCGATGCAAAGGTCTAATGTACGAGCATCGGCAGCACGCGCGCCGATGGTGAGCATCTGCGTATGGAGCGAGGTCAGCACGAGCTGCTCCTGGGGCGTCAGGGAAGGCAAGTTGAGCGCCCGCCCAATCGTCCTGAGAGGCGACGCCATGCCGCGCTCGGGCGACTCTTTGATTTCCCGTAACTGCTCGACCAGTTTTTTGTAATAGATCAATGCGAGCTTCGTCACAGGCTTGGCGAGAGCGATCTGGTCGCTCTCAATTTTGTGCAGACGCATGCGCGCGTCCAGCTCCAGCGCGTCGGTCTCGGCGGAGTCTTTGTCTTTTACGAGGAAGTCGTCAGCGCTGGCCTCCAACGTCATAGACATGAACTCTTCGCCGCTCGCGAGCGCCGCGACGTAAAAGGAGCGCCCCGTAGCGTCCTCTAAACTTTTCAGTGCCCTGATCGCTTCGACACCCCTCTCGGCTCTCCCCTTACGCTCGCAGGCGTCAAGGTCGATGATGAATGTAGCCGACGGCAGGTGATGGGCCACTGTTAGCAGATCGTCTAGGTTGGACAGGGGGCGCGCGTGGACATGGCGCGCGATCAATTCAGCTTGGAGGCTATCGCTGCTGGCTTCCGCGTCTTCCAAAATGATGACGGGAGGCGGCAAGTGGATCGGGAGGCGCAGCCTTCTGTGGGAGGTTGACGCCCGGAGTTGGATCAACTGAAAGACCTTGTCCACCAAGACTCCGCGGTGCTCCTCCTTAGACATGTATATGATCTCGTCATGCGGGTCGTTCTCTCCGGCTGGCGTGTCTGGGTCGGATTGATGGTCCTCGTCTTGCCTCGAATAAACGACGATGGCGAATAACTCGCCGAACTCTCTGCGCGCCTCCCGGGCCAACTCGCGGCCGGAACTGTCCTTAGCATCGTCGTCGCAGGTTAGACGCCTGTCTAAGACAATTGCGTCCAAGCTATTGGCGTTGTAGTCGATGATGAGTTTGGCCGCTTCTCGTGACCGGACAGCTATGGTGTCGCACCCTACTTCCTTGAAATACTCCCTTGTGGTACGCAGCGCGCTATCGCTGTTGTCGGCGATGAGTACCAGGTATTTACGAGTGCTATCTGAGCGGTTGGGGTGTCCTACGTGCGATTCGTTCTGGGTGGTGGGGATCGTCAAAGTTGACATGGCAGCGACTCGGACGTTAGGCGGCACCGGACCGATACTCGCGTAAGGGAGCCAGGCCGCGGTGGCCGACGTTTTACCCTAAAAGTGAGATGAGGGTATGTGGCTCATAAGACCACACCGAAACTCCTAATTCAACTACGCCACGTCCCCTGAAGACCGGTGAATTTACCATGAAACCGGACAACCAACAACAAAAAAAGCAGCCCAAGGGACTCCCTCCCCGCTCCGGGCACGCCTGACGGAGAGTTGGCAAGGCATAAGTTATAAGGGGCAACGTAACTCAAATATTACACGGCCTGAAGCGGCGGCGCAACCACGCGGAAGGGCTATGCCGTGCCCCACAGAGCGGCCCTGCCTGCGGCTCAGAGTTGCCCCACGGCGGGTAACTCCACGACGGGTAGCCGGATATAAATCGTCGCCCCCGTTGGCGCAGCACCAACGCGGGCCTCCCCCCTGTAGGTCTGAGCGATTGCCTGCACCATTAAGAGACCGATCCCCAGACCCTTTGAGCCAGGGGGCTTTTCGATCCTCTGCCGGAACAGCTTGTGCTTAATATCCGGCGGAATGCCCGGCCCCGTGTCGTGGAACACGATCTCCACCTTGTTACCCACTACCCTGGTAGTGATCGTCAGACAGGGTGAGAGAGTGCCGGCCATGGCGTCTACGGCGTTGTCAATGAGGATGTCGAGCATCTTCCTGATCCAGTCTGGGCTACAGCGCACGCGCGGCTCCTCCTTGGCCATATGCAAATCGAAGTCAACGAGCTTGTATCTGCTGTCGCCCCGAAGTTGCTTGATGCGTTCCGTTATTAGCCGATTGATGGAAACGTCCGTGGGTGCATCTTCATAGGAGAGTAGCGCGGTGATCGGCTTTTGGCGGATCTGCCTTGCCATCTCGTCTATGAAACTGAGCTTGTCGTCGAGCAGCTTTTTTAGCTCAGGCTGGACATCGTATTTGCTGAGCTTCGAACGCAGTAGTTCCAGATTGTCTCGAATGTCTAGCGCGTGCCCGGCGACGCTGTGCCCCCAGATGCTGCTCGCCATGCCCAGCCACGCCAGCGTAGTGGAGGAGTTGACGAGCATCTGGGTCTCCTCCAGCCGCCTGTACGGCTCAGCACCTTCCAACAGCCTGTACTGATCGGCCTTCTGAATCGTGGCGACGACGAGTTTCGCGAGGGCCAGCATCGCCTGCTCGTCATCCTTGCTGAAGGCGGCGCGTCTCTTGCTCTCGATGTTGAGTACGCCCAGCACGCGGTTATCGTCGGTGAGGAGGGGCACGGCCAACTCGGACTTCGTTTCGGGGGAGAACCTGAAGTAGTCCTTGTCGAACTCCACGTCGTCAATCAGCTGCGGTGCCTTTTCGAGCACGGCCCGCCCGGCGATGCCGATCTTCCCTTGATAGCCTCGCCCCTCGGCGCGGCGTACGAGCGGCCTCCTCTCGTCCACTAGCTTGAGAATATGGTCGTAACCATCACGCGAGTAGACGCTCTCGAACCGCAACTCGTTCCTCTTCTCATCGTAGAGCTGGATGGTGCCCATAAACGCCTGCGGCAGGCAGGCGACCGCCTGCTCGACGATCCTGTCGAGCACCTCACTCTGATCCGTATCGATCCTGATCCTCGAAATCTCGTCGCTCGCCCGCTGGACGGCCTCAAGCGACGCTATCTTGCTCGCGATAGTCTTGATGTAAATGGCCGTGAGGTTGGCGATCAGCGAAAGCGTGCCGGTCCACCCCTTCATCTTGGTCAGATCGCGAGAGGCCAGGAAGTGGACTAGCATTGCCCCCACAGGCTCGTCCCCGGAAAACATCGGGACGCTCAGGCCGGACTTGATCCCCTTCGACGTAACGATGTCCGGCACGGTAAAGCGGTCTTCGTCTGTGTAGTCGGTGACGAAGACGGGCTCGCCGTACTTTATCGTGAATCCGGTCTGGTAGTCCTCTACGTTACCGCGGTCATAAGCTTTGATGTCGTCCAGCGTCCACCCCTCCCAGCACTTAAACTTGGGACGCCCATTCTCGTCAAGCAGTACGATAGCTACGAAGTCAGCCCCGAGCGCATTGGCGGCATTGCTCACTGCATGCTCGAGCGCCCCTTCCAGGGCGCGGGCGCCGAGCAGTTGCTTCGATAACTCCACCAGCCGCAGTTGCTCGCCGTACAGGAGCCCGTTGTGAATGGCGACGGCGGCTTGGTTCGCCAAGAGCAAGATATTACCGAGCTCCGCCTCGGTGAAGTCGTGTTGAGTGCGGTAATTAAGAAACATCACACCGACGCGGTGCCCTTTGACCTTCAGCGGGACGGCGCACACCGACTTGATGTCCTCCCGCTTGACGAAGGGCTGGTCTTTGTACAACTCGTGCTCCGCGACGTGCGGGACGCAGAAGAAGGGCTGATCGAGGAAAAGCATCCTGTAGACTATCGAGTCGCGCGGCGCGTTCTCGCAGTGGCTGACCTGCTTTTTGTCCCACACGCCTACCATGGTCGTGAGGGGCAAGATGCGCTCGGTGGCGTCGTTATATATGAAGAGTGTCACTGCGTCGCAGGGGAGCTCCTTTTTCGTGCGCTCGACAAAGCTCTGCAAAGTCTCTTTCAGGTCGCGGATCGTCACCAGCTCCGTAAACTCCCAGGCAGACCTTTGATCCTTCGCGATCTGCCGCACCAGCTTGTCCTTCTGGAGCGCCAGCGCGGCGTGGGTCGCGAAGGTGCGCGCCCTATGCGTCTCCTCCTGCCGGAACTCACGTGGTTTCTTGTATACCAAGTAAAGGACGCCCATGTTCTGGCCCGAGGCATTGAGGCCGAGCCCCTCGAAGCTCACCGCCCCGAGTTGACGGAGGAGCCGGAGCGACACCTCAGGGAGAGTGTAGGGAGACGGATCTTCTATGTCGGCGATGCCAACCCTCCCCTCGCTCATCACGCGGCGGGTGATCTCCCCGACGGGGAGCACCACATCGGACACCTCATCGCGCAGCGCCTCATCCACCCCGTCAGTGACGGCTTCACTCACCGGTAAGCCCTGCGGTGACATGTTGACGACTTTTTCGTAAGTCCATAGGATGGCGCAATCCGCGTGGAGGATTTTGCGCGTGCCCTTGACAATGCTCTGTAAGACCTCATCGGTTGTGCCGGCCGCCGCCACCCCCTCCGCGGCGGTCAACAGCGGATCGAGCTCCTCCATCTGGCGTGCGCTCTCGTAAGCGATGGCCGCCTGCTTGAGATAGGTCACCAGCGCATCCACATTGGCATCGCGGAACTCGCGGGGCTGCGAGTAGTGAAACCATATGACCCCGAGATTCCTACCCCTCAACGAGAGCGGGAGACACAGGGCGGCGCGACTCTTCTCCTTTCTCATCTCAGGGTTAATGTCGTCAGTCGTTTTGTTCACGTCGTCGCAACGGTAAGGCTCGCCCGTCCTCAAGACGCGCATTGATTTGCCGTTGGGCCTGACCTTGTGTTTGGTCGGAAGGAATTTGCCATCATTGGTGGCGATGAAGTTACTTTTCGGGCCGGACTCGTCTATGAGTATGAGCCTGACCCACTCAGCGCCGCTCGCCCGGAGTGCTTGGTTTGCCATGTCCTGCAACACCTCCTCCGAGGTGGGCAGCTCAGCAAGGGCACTGCTGGTCTCGTAGGAGGAGAGTATGCGGGCGCGCGCCACCTCTACTTTGTAGAGCATGTGTGAGTTGGCGATAGCCATCGCGGCGGTGCCGGCAAGCAGGCTCATCAGCGGGGGAAGTTGGTCGGGGAACTGATAGCCTCTCATGGCGTTGATATAAAGGACGCCGACTGTGCGGTTCTGCCACTTGAGATTAATCATCAGAACCGCGCCAAAGCGGTCAGTCCTGGCAAAGACAGGAGCCTTGCCCACGTAGTTGCTGTAATCGTCGACGGCCTTAAATGACAGGTCGTCGCGCAGGACGTGGCCCGCTAGCCCCTCTACACTTTTGATGGTGGTGCCGATAAACTGCGGGTACTTGTAGTCGGCAATCACGGTTAGCTCGCCCCGCTCCGGGTGGAACTGCGAGATGCCCCCGTCCATCGCCCCCATGAGTTGCACGGCTTGACTCGTGATTGTGTCGAGGACACTCTTGAGATCTTCTTGGGTGTTAAGTAGCGCTAGCACGGCCTTCTGAACTGCCGCCAACTGCTCTTCCCTCTGCTTATTCTGCTCGTAGAGTTCGATGACCGCCGCGGCCTGAGCGGCGAAGACTTGGCAGAGCTTGATCTCCTCCTGAGTGAAATCGCGCACCCGGTCGATTACGTCGATGCCGAGGGAGCCGATAAGCCGGCCCTTGCTGATCAGTGGGACAATCAGCACCGATCGGATGCCGTGTTCGCGTAGGATGTCACTTACCGGGCTGAACGAAGGGGCCAGGGAGATGTCGGGCAGCACGATAGGCTCTTTGAGGCTAACCATCTTCTCCTCGGCGGGTACACCGCGCAGGGGGATAGTCAGACCCTTCATCCCAATTGGGGGGTATTCGGATACGACGAGCCCGTTCTCGCGCGCCGTATCGAACACCATCAATCCGCTGTGATCCGCCTTCAGCAGATCTACGGCATTCTGACATGTCGTGCTTAAAATTTCGTCCAGTTCGAGCGAGTAGACGACGCTGTCGGAGGAGGTGAATAGTGTGTTCAGGCCCATAGGCGTATGGCTGATCTGGGTAGGGTGGGGATATAAATCTCGACTGCTCATTTTCACCTCCCTCAGGCGTCAAAGTTCTCCGACTACAGAGGCTTTATGCACTAATCGAATTATAAATCAAAGATACCGAAAGGAGTAAGGATTAGCATCGGCCGAGTTATAAAGCTATTGCCCCGGGTAGGACGGTAGGGGTCCGAGAAGCGGCATTATGACAACTAACGGTTGTTATGCGTGCTTACTTCTTGGCGATCCTAGATATGAACGTCTTTAGGCCATCAAGCAAGTCATCATAGAAAAGAACATCGACGTTCTTTAAAGACTCATTATCTAACTCGGACGGCATCGGATAGCAAAGAACATTACGCTCGCTAGGCAATTGAACTGCCTTAATTGTCCGATAAAGCTGGCAAAGAGATGCTCTTGCGAAGGGTTAAGCAAAACTCTGTGCCGGGCTTCACAATCGCTTCCTCTCCTTTCGAAGGAGCCGGGAATGTGCTTGCGTCGCCAGTGCCGGTCAGACGAAGCTTCTCGTTATTACTCGTGTGCACAGGAAGCGTTGAGATCGTAGTACCTGTATGTGTCTCATCGCCACCGACGAAGGCGACGTCCTGTTTCCTGAGCGATTCAGGCAAAAGGACTGGACTCTGGCGGGCGCTTTGAATGGAAAGCGAGGTCAGAACTCCATCAATCTCGCGAGTGTCTCCGTTGGGCAGGCGCAGTGAGGTGAATTTAACACCCAGAACACCTCTATCTTCGGAATGTTTTACTCGCTTGACCTCTGAAATTTGACCAGTGATGATGCTGCCGTACGGAATAAGTTTCTTACCTTCTTTATAAACAGGGATCACAACTCTTGTGCTGAAGACATCACCTGTTTGCGCCGTCTCCGAGTTGATTTCTGTCTCAAGACTGACACCGATGACCTGCCATCGTGCAAGTTGGTAATTTATCGCATCTATCTTCCCCTCTCGCGTTCGGGGTAGTGTGAAAGAAGGATAAAAAACCCTCCGGTTGCGGCTTCCCACGCGCATTCTCATTGATAAGCCTTGACTATTGTCGGACATCTTCGTTAAAGACGAACCGGACGGTCTAATATTGGTTTGATTCGCCGTCGGGCCAGTGACAGCTTGGGTTGACGCTCCGGCAGAAGTGGTGGCGGAATTGTCCTGTGCACCAGAGGTCTGATCTCTGGCGATGAGCCTATCCCGTTGAATGGTAGCACCGGTAGGATCAGCTACAGGGCCACTGGACGTAATTTGTGGGGCGTAGCTACCATGTGTGCTGAGATGTATGATCTCTACCTCCGGCCTGATTGCAATGACCGGATACGTCCAGCGGTCTCCGCCGACGGCGTCAGGGTCATACCATCCAAAGGCTATGGGCGATAGCCTGTCATCCAAAGGAGACCAACCATAAGTGCGATAATTAATCCCGCCTCTCTCGAAAATTGATAACGGCGTACTGAACTGCCACCAACTAGTTGCTTGAAACTCATCAATCAGGAAGAATTTCCTGTGTCCTCTGAGTGAAGAGTAGAATTCATACTGCTCGCTGGAAGCATAGATACCAACAATATCCTCTGGCATACGGGAGGCTAGACTTTCCACTTCGGGCAGCGCTGTAAAGTTCGAACCCCTCCCAGTCTCACTTGGAGAACTCGTATGAGTGACTGTAACAGCGTTGCCGTTAGCTGCTGACGGCTGCTTTCCACTAACTCTGCTTGATTCAGACTGTAGTGTTACGCAGGCATTGGGAGTCGGGGTCGGGGTGACTGATCTAGCGGCCATCGTCTCACTTTTATGAAAGATAGTGATAGTGTTGGGCCGGGAGCTTTGCCGGACGTCATCCTTCGACGGCGTCCCGACAACTACAGGCCGAGACTCGGCAACGTCGGGCAGCTTGCTGTCTGGAGTGGGGACAGGTTGCGCCTCCGCAAACAAGGTGGGTGAAGGATTGACCAAGCTCGGGCCGGTAAGAACAGTGGATGTCCTCGGCTGGTTCGTAGGCTGGTTCGGATAGAGCAAGTAAATAAGACCCACACCAATTATAGAGATCACGACGGAGAGAGCCGTCGCTAACGCTGGTCTGCGCGATGTGGCCGATTGGGACCTAATCGGTGTTCTGGGCGGACGAGTTTTAATATAGGTCGTCACATGCTTTACTATTTTATACCCTACTGTCGCTACTGCTGCTATGCCGGTTACCCAGGCTCCCGCCTTGAGAACCTTACGAAGCGACCAGCCGCGGGCCTGTACGGCGGCCACGGCTACGGGTTGGACTTGAACGGCAGGCTCGTAGACGACTGCGACCTCAGCGCCCGCGAGGTCACCCTCATCTCGGATGTAAGTAAGATTAAAATGCAATTCTGCGCCGCCGGGCAACTCTGTGATGAAAGTATAGGAATCATCCTCGACTAGATTCTCATCCCACAAGATAAAGTGCATATCGAGCGGCAACTCGTTGTCGCGTGGATCGTACACTTCAATCAAGCCATCGCCTTCTTTCAACTTCAACTCGACAGAAGTTCTCTGGTCATTAAGGGGCAACTCCAGCCTCTTGCTGCCATACACGATTTTTACGGAATTGACTGGTCCCTCGGGGCGTCGAGGACTAACTTTCTGCGAGAGCGATGTTTTGCCGAAGATTCTGCGCTCGCCACTTTCCTTGGGGGAAAATTCACTTGACAGGAGATTATTGTTCGGGGGGGGCTGGCCGCCACTATCTCGCATCACGATCTTCATAAGCCAGAACTTTTCCAGCCAAGGGGATAGTTTCGCTGCTGACAAAACTTCTGTAATGCATGCTGGGTGACTCATAATGTGTACCTGTCCTTTTTGGATTTCATCCTGTGAACTAGAAGCAAAGCGCTCTACGCGCCATTGACAGAATGTGTCGTAATCTATTTCTTGCGGGATTTTGAAGCATTCGGGTCTGAGAGAGACCATCCGGTCTAATAGTTCGCTGACGCTTTCCGCGCCTGACGATAGCTCCTGCGGTGTACCTTCCTCTTTGGCAAAGCGTTTGCCTTCATTCGGAACTTCTACCTCTTCAAGGAGATCAGGGAACTCTTCAAGCACCGATTCAGTCAGTCTCTTTTTGCGGCGGCGAAATTCGTAAGCATCAAGATAGTCATCAGTAACCATGTCATGGATCTTTACAATTTCCTCATAGCTATAATTGCAAAGTATCTTGAAAACTGCGAGCGCCACGTAGGAGGAGTTGTGGGTGATGGCCCAATTCATCATATGCTCGACAATACAAAGCCTGATGATGTCTCTGCTGTCGGGCCGATTTCCTTGGCGCAGTGCCGGTAGTTGATCACTTAGGTACCGTTGAATTTCCAGATGGATTTTATTATCAACTTCATATGATTTACTGGGTGGAACCTTATATGGCTTACTGGATTTAACCACATTCCCCTGTGAAGATGAGGGGGCCTTATTCCCATTCGACTTAGCCTGCCTTCTTGTTTGCTTGTCCCAATGATCCGTTAAACCTGAAGCAACTTTATGAGCCGTACGCGGCGTATTTTTCTCATCCTTGGTGCAGAAGGCGATACGGTCATAGGCTTTTTTGTAAACGTCATCATAAGAAAGCTCGTCGTTATCGGTGGGCGTGGGAGGTTTCCAGTTCATCTTCTGCACTCCGTGAGGTCAGGAAAGGAATATCCTTAACTTGACAAGTCGCTTATACAATAACCTGCGCCGGAAGGGCGTGGCACTTTTTCGTGTTTTTTTGAAAATTCTGCCACGAGGAAAAACGGGGCTTCACCATATAATCACGCCGCAAATAATAGGGTCGGCCCATAAGCTATTGATAGACAAATGATTATCTGGGATCGATGGGAGAATCAGACGACGGGCCACGATTGAGCCAAACCTTTCTCGCGAGAGCAGATCTGACCAAAAGGAGAAGAGGATGCGCGCAATAAACAAATTTTTTACGGCGAAAGGGCCAAAGAACAACCCGGCCAATGGCAACGGAGCTACGACTACATATGCCGAGAGGCCGCAGTCCGCCGATGAATCGCAAGGTAATCCTTTCAAGCACCCGCCGCAGGGAGAGGTGCTCGACATTGTTCTCAGAATGCACAGTGACTTAGTTGAGTACGGACGGGAAAGAGCGCAACTGAGCGGAGACATCGAGCCTCGCGACTACGAATTGCGCGCCCTTGAAGAGCACGCCGAGGCGATGGCTCATGAGGCCTACCGCGATGCCTATGACCCGGACACACATGAGGATCATAAACTGCGCGAAGTAGAGTATCAAAAATTAACCTCCGACCGAGCCGAAGCCGAGCTGAGGATAAACTACACGACAACGGATGTCTTAGAGCTGGAAGAGAGCATGGCGAAAGTTAAATCTAACCTCATGCCTCCCGAACCGCCGCAGGTCTTAATGTTATCAGCCGTCGCCGGCTTGGCCCTAACAATTGCACCCACCCTTCACGATTATGTCTTTATCACGATGAAGGATGATGTGATGAACTGGGCTATTTCGTTATTGAGCGCGACGATCTACGGTGTATTCATCACTTGGGGGCTTCTGGATAGCGACGACGCGAGCGGGCGGCGCAGCATGCGCAACTGGTTGGGACTCGCCGGTGGCATCGGCGTCCCCGTCGGCTTAGGACTTCTGCGGGTTGCGAATGCCATCGGCACAGCTGAGATACTTTTCGCCATGGCTTTGACCACTGTCGAAATAGCAATCGTCCTGCTGCTCGAATCACGCGCGGTGACGTTAAGAGTCGCGTATCATGAATGGGCTACGCAAAGCGCCATGGTGAAGGACGTCTCAACCCGTTTGGCAGCGGCACGCGCGCAACTCGCGCACCGCACGCAAGCTTTAGCTGAGATCAATGATGCTATCGCTACCCACATCCGCCATGTTGAAGAACTCTCCGTGCGGAACTTTAACATCGAGAAGATCAAGGCCGACGCTCTGAAGGCCATCAGGGATGGCTACTATGCAGGCATCGCGGCTAATCGGGGCCGCTCGCGTGGAATAAGGAGGACGTACAAATGACATCCAAAACACTATCGTTAATCTTGATCTGCTTATGCGCCGTCATGGCCTTCGGTTACTGGCGATATAAGGCATCATCTCGCGAGCGGGTGCTCGCGCAGGTCGGCATCATCCGGGACCTCTCTGATTCCACGCCGGGCGATTGTGTCCGTGTGATGAATCTAGCGAAGCGCGCACTCGCCTTACCAGAGACCGGCGGCGGCTCAACTATCGCGCTCCTGACCACTGGCAGTAAATTTACGTCCAATGAGCCGCAGAACCTCGTTCAGGTGACAGTGCCGGAAATTCGTCTCGTTATCGAGGGGCAGCGGCGGGCCGAGCAGCAAAAAAACGAACTGCTCGCAACGCTGCAACAGCGTTGTCTGGAAGCTCAGGTCACTAATGTGTCACCGATCTTTCAAGCTGTCAAACGGGGGGTTGAGTATTTGCAGAATATAGGGTCGAAGAACGACCCCCGTTATTTATACGTGCAAACCGATGGGGAGGAGACGGAAAACGCACAGATCAAGAAGGCACTTGGTCAAGCGCCAGGCACTAACTCCAAACTACCTGTTCCGATAGATAATCGGGGTGTACGGGTGATCTTCTGCGGGGGGGCGGAAACTGTCGGGCTAACGACCGGCGCGAACAACAAGTCTTACTACGCTAGCAAACAGCGTAGTCCGCAGCGAGTCGACCGCTTGCGCGAGGTTTGGTTAAGCCTGTTTACTAATCCGGAGCTTGTCAAGTTCGAACCCTTCTGTACATCAAGTGGAAATGAGAACCTGACGGCTCTCAACAATCTTGAGAGATGATGGAACAGATATTTGGGCAGCGACAAAGCGCTCATCAACGTGAGAGTTTGATTCAGAAGGGGGAATTAATCCTCTGGCTTTAAGGTTCCGGCTTGAGCTTTTGTAAGCCGGACTTCAAAAAAGTGAAAGGTGGGATTGCGAGTTTTCTCAGGACGGGCAATCCCACCGCAAGCTAGACAATCTCTGACGCGATTTGCGTCGGCGTCTACTTGTTAAGGAGCGCTCAGAGGCGCTTCGAGTGAGCGTATATCATAATGGCTGCTATCGTGTCTAGTATTGAAAGCAACTACTCACGCCTGACGCTGGGCGGACGTTACCGTCTCCTCACGAATCCCGTGCGAGGAAGCCACTCACTTATCTTTGGCGCTGAGGATACGAGAGATGGTCTGGGTAAGCTGCACCGCGTGGCGGTTAAAATACTCTGTCCTGATTTGCAAGGACCTGCTTCGGCGAGATTGGTCGCCAAGCTGGAGAAATTTTTTGCTCTCGAAGCCAGAGCGCTCAGGCGTGCGCGGCATGATCATATCGTCCGGCTCATCAGCACAGGTACAGCGCAAGACCGGACAGGTTGTTCCTTTAAGTATCAAGTCCTTGAGTATATGGGCGGCGGGACGCTTGAAGAGCGTTGCCGGAGACAGCGATTAACCATTGAGGAGGCCGTGGACTACCTCAGCCAGATCGTCTCTGCGGTGACGCATGTACACCGATTGGGGTTCATCCATCGCGACCTCAAGCCGGAAAACTTTCTGCTTGCTGATGACGCGCGGATGATCAAACTAGCAGATTTCGGGGTGGCCCGCCTGGCCGACGATAACGGAGCGATGACATTCGTGGGAGCCATCGTCTACGCCCCGCCAGAGCATCATCCCCAACTGCGCAACCGCTCATGGGACCACCTGACTCCGGCGACTGATGTCTACTCGCTAGCCAAAAGTCTCTACCGGATGGTGAGCGGCGAGAGGCCAGACGATTTTAACGGCCAACCCTTAACAGACTGGCCGCCTGCTGTCAGTTGGGAACCTTGGTCACAAGCTCTCATTGAGGTTCTCTACAAAGCGACTCAGGATGATCCAGCTGAGCGACAGCAGAGCGCCGCTGAATTCTTTCGCGATGTGCGCGAGGCGATCAGGAGCAAGGTGCCGAAGGATCTGCCCTCGCCCAGCTTTGAAGAAGTGCCGCACTCTAGCTTACCGGTCCAAGATTCTGTTTCACCAGGTTGGAGCGCGAAGAATGTTTTAATAAGTTATACGAAGCAGTTGCCAATCCTCTCGTTTATCAAAGGGTTGTTCGTTTTAACTGTAGCAGTTTCCCTCATCGTGTTGTTCAGCCAACATCGCCGCGTCCGTGATGGGCTACCTCACAACGACAGTAGCTCGGCGAAGGATGGCCCGACGCTTGACGCTGTAGCGGAAACGCGGGCGGATCTGCGCGGGCTAATGCTCGCTCCTTTCAATGACAGGGACGTTAATCTGCGCGAGCAGGCCGGTGTGAAAAAAAGGATTAAATGCATTATCAATCGCAATGCGCAGGTCAAGGCGCTTGGGGGGCTAAAGGAAGTCGGCGTGACAAAAGAGAGGTGGTTTGAGATCGAGGTGATAAATCCCGGACAGAGTGATGACAACAACTGCCAAGCCGGTACTCGCGGCTGGGCGTATGGGAAAGCTCTCATGGTTCCGTCCCATGAGTCATCGAAATAAGCAGCGGTTGCGAATGAGGCTTAATGGTTTTGGAGGTTGAGAAAATGTACAGTGCGAATAGGGGAAAGATGAAGAGGCTGTTGGAGGGGATACGGAGTTGGATTGATGGGCCGGATCAGGAAGCATCCGAGAAGCTTAATGAGATGGTCAGAGAGCCACGGCAGGCCGAACTCTTTTTGAAAAAAGTGGCGAGAGAGTTGGAAGCATGTTTGCGGCAAGAGTCATTTGCCCCGCCTAACTTACCGCTCTGCTTTCCGCCTGAGCTGGTGCTCTTTTTAAGCACGGCAGAGGATAAGAATTGGCTGGGCAATAAAAGGCGCACACTGATAAGCGCGCTCAATCAAGCGTTGAGAGTCAAAGTGCGCGAGTTGAACGGACATCGGGAAACCCCTGTCTCGGCCCCGATTGTCACTCTCCGAGTGGATGGAACGCTCGAAGCCGGGCAGATCCGAGTCAAGACGCTCTGGGATACAAGCCCTGGCTCGACTCTCGTGATTCTTCCCAATAATGACGAGAGTGAAAATCGCCTTAAGGCTGACAGCGACCCGGATACAACTCACGTTTATCTCAACGACAGCTCGCCCGATGGAGACCCGACGCAGGTCCTGCTGCCGGACACACCGCTGTATCACATTGAGGTCCGGCGCGGTAAGGTTTACGAGGCAGTCGTGCCGATTACGCAGGCGATGATTAGAATCGGGCGGGGAGCGCGCACGGTTCCGGTTGATCTGCGCCTCACGGACGCAAATATCTCGCGCATGCACGCGACGCTTGAGCGGGATGGTGACGGCAGATATTGGCTGATTTCACAGGGACAGAACTCGATTTCGGTTGACGGGCGCGAAGTAAAGAGGGATGAGCGGACACAAATATCACCGAACGCGCGTATCGAAATCTGCTCTTACACGCTGCGTTTAAGGTGATTTCTTGGAGCCGGTTTCAACCGTGAGCGTTTTGGAGCTTTACTGCGTCAAGGAGCGCTGACATCCGGCTCGAATAGATAAAATGGTTATTGAAGATAGTGAGCTAGAGATTAGAGAATGTCTTGGTCTTTAAGTTCATTCAACAGCGATTCCCAACTGATCCCGCTCTCAGCCTCGAAGACGCACTGCACCATCACCGCATACGAGGGACTGCCGCACGCCATCTCGTACAGCTCCAGGTAGATTTCGGCAGGGTATCTGAAACTCTTCGAGTCTCGCGCCCTCCGGCTGGCGAGCCGTTTGACGAGATCAGCCCAGCTCTCGCGGCACGTCCGTTCGTAGATGTACCTGACGACCGTTGAATGCTCGAACCGCTCACGCCCCATCACCTCGATGAACTCGTCCAACTCCTCGGCCTCTACGGAGTAGGCGTCTGGTCGCAGGCGGCACAACGCGCGCGCGCATATTCCGACCATCACATCCCAGTCAATACCCGCGACTTCCTTGAAAATGAGCCGCACCATGCCGGAGTGCTCCTCATCGTCGCGCCCCAAGTTATAGCAGTCCTGAAGCAACTCTTCGTCCCTGCGCCCCGTTCGGCTTCTGAGTTGGCGGGCTGAACGATACGCGCGCCGGGCCTGTCGTCGCCTGGCGACGACAAGGTCTTTGCGATTAAGGCCGCAGGTCTTAATCGTCGCATCGCCAAATTGACTATCGTCCCGCGCCATAACCAGACCCTCCGAGAGGAAGGCTAGATGTTGCCCCGGGTCTAATTGGTTGTAAGGATTGAGCAACAGTGGGGTCTCTTTGATGCGTCGGCTAGGGGGCAGGCGGCGCGGGTCTTCCTGAACGGGGAAGAACGAGCGTTTGAACTTCTGGTTGCATTTAGCGCATGAGAAAAGGTAGTTCGTCCAGTCGTAGGCCAGCCACCAGTAGCCGAAAGGGCTGAGCTCCTCCTGCGAACGCTTCCGGCCTCCGGCAGCCGGGCGGCGTCCCCAGACCGCCCCTTTTGGATAGTAATGCTCCACATCACCGTAGCCGGTCTTTTTGACAGCGCTTTCGCAAAAGCCGCACTTGTAGAACTGCGTTTCGGCGAAGACCTCTTTGTACTTCTTCCAGGCGTCTTTGAATTTGATGGCCTCCTTCTTCGCCTTGCGGCCCTTGCCAGCGGCCTTCTTTTTAGCTGCCTTGGCACGGGCCGCCGCTCGCTTCTCCTTCTCCATTAATTTTTTGACTAGCGCTGCCACCGCTTTCTTGAGCGGAGCAACCTCCGCATCAAACCGGGGTGGCTTCTTTGGTCGCTTATAGAGCTGCATGACTTGCTTTATTTCCTGGCTGTAAGCTTTCGGCTGACTTTACGCCGAATGTCATCTCGCATATCCTGGCGTTTCTGAGGCCCCAGCAAGTGGTAGTCCTCCTCCTCAAATAGCTCCGCTGCGACGCTCTCGGCCATCCTGTCTACTGAGGTGTCGGCAAAAATCCCCAACTTGCGCTTGAGCGCCCTTTCAAGATAGCGACGCCGCCTAGCATTACCAAGCGTTTGACGCTTGCGCAAGAACTGGCGATGTTCGTGGAGTAGCTCTAGCGTATGGTCGTCAACCGTCGAGGAGAGACCGAACCAGAAGCCGGTCAGCAGTTGATCGGCGGTGGCTCCGGGCGGCACATCGGCGCGAGTCGTCGTGATGCGTGAGGCGGTGCGCGTGAAAGAGGGGGCGCGTCTGAGGACATAAACTTCACCCTGCCGCGTGCCCCTCAGACAGAGCGGGTCGTGTGTTGTGACGATGAACTGCACGCGCGGAAAGGCACGGCGCAGGCTACTGATGATCCTCATCTTCCAGCGGGGGTGCAGGTGCATGTCAATCTCGTCGATCAGGACTATGCCCTGCGCTTTCTCTGCCACATGCCAGGTCTTCATCGTGAACTTCATGATGTCGGTTGCCAGCGCAACCATGGATTGGTAGCCATCGCTCAGTTCTTCGAGCGGGGCACTACCCCCAAGGGGCGCGGCCTTCAGCCTGACCTTCTTGCTCCGACGGAGCAGGCGGTCCTCGCCTTCGCGTGCGAGCAGGTCTTTGATGGCGCGGGCGCTGTACCCGAAAGATTCAGCGTCGAGGGAGATGAGCCACGACTCGGCGTCAATGAGCGGCAAAAACGGGTCGAAGAGGTTTTCGACGCGCGCGATGCCATCGGTGGGGGCTGGCTCGTGTCCTGCGCGTGGGAGCAGGCGCGTTCCGCCGTAGCCTAGCAACTGTGTCTGAAGCCGATTGCTGTTCGCCTTGGTGAAACGGCTGCTGCCTCGCGCGAAGCGTAGCTCGAACGGCTCGGAGTATCCGGTCACATGAACCTTGACGTAACCGTGGTGTTGCCCATAGCGCACGAAGTTCGACCCCTTGAGGCCAAGTCGCGGAATGCGCTCTTTGTCCATCAGTGCCAGCGTGGTAGCTTTCAGGACCGAACTTTTGCCAATGCCGTTCTCGCCAAGCAGCACGGCCCAACTCGCCCGGTCTTCGCGCGGAGCGGGGAGGTCAAACTCAAGGTGCTCAATAACTCTGAAGTTGTGTATCTCGATGCGCGTGATGTACTGAGTAGCGAACTTGCCCCGGTCGGTCCGCACCACTTCGGTCTTCTTCTGCTCGGCGAGTGATTTCTTGACAAGAGCCTGGGCCTTCGTGCTGGAAATCGCTGGCTCCTCGGACAGCGCCGCCCGCGCTTCAGTATCCGAGACAATGAGGTTCAGTAAGCCCGCGTAGGTCTCTTCCTGTAGTAGATTATTGATAATCTGCCGCCACGCTCCGGCATAGGGGTGCACTGGCGAGCGCATCTCGGCAAGCTTCCGTTGCAACTCAGCGGGAGAAATACGAGGTTTGTCACGCTTTTGGAATCGAAGTAGCAATGTGTGGAGTTCGCTCGCCGCTAGCATTATCGCAGCCCGCCGCCCCTCGCAGAGACTCTCCCGATTCAACTTAAGAATTTCGATTGTGATTTTGCCTTTTTTGGAAAGCCCGGCGGCGAGGCCCGTCGCAGGATCGAAAAAAAGGTCCTCGGCAGGAGTGTCGTAGCAAGGGTCTAGTAACAGTGCTCCCTCCGCCTTCGACTCGTCCTCATACCACGGTGCGGCGAGTTGGGCGCGCTCACCCCTCGGAACATCGGCACGCTTCGCCACGGGGAATTTACTCGCCTTGTTGACGTTGCATATTCGGCAGGTTAGATAGAAGTTACGCCAGTCATAGGCCAGCCACCAGTAATGGTCCGGATCGAACTCTCCGTCGAGATTGAAGGCTCCGCCCTTAGGGCGGAAATGGTCAAGGTCTCCCGGGTCTGTTATGCCGACCTTACTTTCACAGTAGGCGCACTTCCCGTGGAACAGCTTATTGAGTGCCTCCCGCACACCACGGTCTTTCCAAATGCTTATGTCTAAGTTGAAGCGCTGCTGTAGCCGCGAGTTAAGTGGGGTGGCGTAAAATTGCTTCGCAAGCTCAAAGGCTGCCAAGGCTTTCTCCGAACTAAGGATAAGAGGCGCTTGAACATTTTCGCGGTCTATTTTAATCAATGGAGACCTCCCTATCTGGAAGTTTTGAGCAAACCGATTTTGTCTAGAGGCTTTCCAATAAATTCAACTAAATTATCTTCGGCCAAGGTTTCGGATTTGGCGAAACCTGCAATAATTATCAAGAAAAGTAAAGATGAAACAATGCCGATTGCTGCCTAGTATGATGTAATTTTACCGTTAGCTACATAGCCAATCAGCAAAAAAATTGTGGTAAAACCAAAGCTATCGGAGACAAAGTCAAAGCAATTGTTACGACACCTTCTTTACTCTCGACTGTTGCACCTGGATGATTCGCTACTTTTTGTCGCAAGCGTGTCAGCGCGTTAAAAAGCGTGGTTTTCCAGCATTAGGATTTCCAGCTATAGCCACGACCAGTCGGTTTTTAGTTTATGAGGCATAGTCTATAACTGCCATGTTTGTCGTTGAAATCATTTAGCTTCACTAAGTGCTGATCAAATGCTTAACTAAAACCAAATTAGCTTCGGATTTACGAATGGCAAGATGCAAATGGCCAATGCAACTTTCTAGCGGGCATGGTTTTCGCAACGCGCACGGTTGCGCCAAGCACAACGACCATTTCGAGAAGTCGGCGCGAAATCGCTCCATTGCCATCCGCACTGATGATTTTGTCGTTGCGCCGATTACTAGAGTATCTAGCGTAGAACTATTTTTTTTGGCAGCATCTTTTTCTACTTCATTGCCCATTGTGGGATTATGTATTCTTGAGGAACAGTTGGCAAAGGTTCGTTAAGAAATGCGTGGGCTAACAAGAGAGGCTCTCGTCAGCAGGAACAAAGCCCTGAGAATGCAAGCAAAATATGTCTATCAAAGGCAGATGTCAATACTTATGAAGCGACTCGCAATACCGACTCTTCTCGCACTGATGGTTTGATCATATTAATAGCAGTCTCAAGCGCATGTGCTACTTTAGGGGTCCCCATAAGGCTATACACGTTAGCCCGTAAAACTAATTCCCATTTCCGTGGGATTTGGTTTTCTTGGCAGTAAAGGTCTGCGACCCACCAGACACGTCTGACCGCATATTCTTCACGAGTCTCCACCACATTTGCCAATTCTAGGGTCGTCAGCGGCATCTTATGCAGTTTCTGTTGTAGGAGCGTCACTGCGCCGATAGCTCTTCCGATAGCAGTCTTCGTCACCTGAACCGGGCGATCAGGAACACTCTTGAGGCGCGAAGCTGCGTCTCTAACAGCTATGGCGTACTTGGCATCACGTCTTTTCCAGTCAACACTCGATGTTGATTGAATATGCCTCTGGGATCGAGGTCTATGACCTTTCAACCACTCAACGTCATTTTGTCGCAGCCAAGCATACACTCGTGGAAACTGCTGGCGTAGAGACTTTAGGGTGACCTTCCGGTTTCGCTTCATCGCATAAAGCCACTTTGCCCGGTAAGTGCGTCGCTTCTTCTCCCATACTGTAGAAATGCGTTCCCCTTTGAGTTGAGCTGCTCGATTGACTGGCTTAGAACGCCTGCCTGGGCGTGAAAAGGATAGTTTTAACCTTTGGGCGTGCCTGCGTACCGTCAATGGGTCTACTCCAAGTCTCCTTCCCACTTCGCTCAGGCTTAGGGATGAATCCTTCCATAATTCCTTCAACTTTGCTTCCCAGACCGGCCCGAATGAAAGCATCCTGCCGATGCGGAATCTATCCTCTGGCAGAGAATCTGGGCCTGTGCGCGCATAGGCAAACCCGCATTCACAACTAAAAACCCCTACAGGCTTGTTATTCCTTAACCTCTTACCTGATTGCAGCTCCACAATAACTAGCCTTTTGTAATGGTCAGCCGCAGGATTAAGGCAAGGCCAGGGCCTTTTTCCAAATAAACAAAGGTCGGAAGGTAATTGGAAGAATCCTTCTGCCGTGCAGCCGAGGAACTGTATGAGCAAGAGGTGATAAAGCGGATGCTGAGCATGCTTAGGTGGGCGCACCAACCGTAGTAGCCAGTTGGATTTCACATGATCAGAGCCACTAAACTCACAGTGAAGTCGCTTTAACAAGCCAGGGGGATAGAACTTTCTAAACTCATCAAGTAGCTTAACCACATGGATGCTTCCAGTGTAGCCAGCAAATCCCTTATCAATAAGTAATCTCAGGTAGCGGTTGTATAGTGTTTTGAGGTCTGTGCCCATAATGGGATGATTAAGCAGCCACGTTGCGTCTTGTGCGATTCTAAAAAGTATTTGGTGGTTTCGGTTCGCTGGGTTTACGTGGCGTAGTGGTACAAATCCTATTGCCTTTTCAGCAGGGATAAACAGAAGATGCTTCCGGCCTTCACGAAGAGATACACTGCTTCTTTCAAGGAAGACTTGGTGGGATGGGCAGACGTTAATTCCCGACAGTTGGTGCGCGCGGTGCCAATAAATTTCCCCTATCTCCCTCTCGTCCTCCTGCTTGCAGGCCGGACAGAAACGCATATAACCGGGCATAGGGATATTGCTACCCATAATGCCCGAGCGCATGTGTGTAGTGGGTCCGCTGGAGGGTTGCATGTCTTTGCGGATTTGTTTGACTCGTGCAGGCGGAAGAAAGGCACTAAAGAACGGAAAGAGAGAGTGCCGATTAATGAGACGGTTAAGCGTAAGGGACGTGCCAATCGGTAAAGACGCGGCAAGGTAATTGAGGCGACTAGGGAGATCCACTACTGCACAGGTAGTTGGGGCTCCAAACAAGTCTTGGAGAACTGATTTGGCGCTGGGATATGAGACGCGGAGGGTGTATCTGGCGCATAGGCTATAGAGTAATTCCTCTCGGTAAGGGGTTGGGAAGTGGCCGAGCATGCTGGTTTAGGGTTGGCATTCACTTATGCTGCCTCAACATCCAATTGTGCTTGGTCTTTATGTAATGACTGCCAAACCGATTCGAATATGGCTTTTAAGGAGTGATCGTGCCAAATCGCCCGCTCGCCACCAAGTCGGCATATCAGTCTTGTCCGAGTTGGTGCCACATTCTCTTGGCGAAAACATTGGGCGGCCCAATAAAGGCAACGAAGAGCGAACTGATTACGTGTTTCTATAATTTCGGATAGGAGCTTAGCTGTAAGTGGAAATTTACTAAGGTTATAATTACTCAAGCGCCCCTTTCCTCCGATGGCAATGGCAATAGCCTTTCTCGTAATACGCTTAGGATGTCCGATGGCATTATTTAATCTGATAATGGCACTGCGAACTTCCTCGACAGTCAAACGGTCGCGCTCACTCCAATCCACTTTGCGTCTTGACCCCCTTGTCTTGTAAGTTTCGGGCATGTGAGCTGATAGCCACTCCTTATCGTGCTTAAGTAGCCAAAGATAAGTCCCATAAAAACGGTTTTGTCTCAACCAATGGTGGGTAATATTGCTAACGGATCGTAGGATGGTTAGCCACGCCTTACGGTTAGTCGTTCGCTTCTCCGTTCGTCTAGCACTCCTTCTCTTCAAGTCGCTTAGTATTTTAGGATTCAGGATCGTTGAGAATTTCATCTTACCTCTTTGAACATATACTCTAGTAGTTAGTCGGGGAAACGTAAGACCGAGATGAATCGCTCGTCTTTTGATGTTGTGATTGTTAGTTCCAAGCAATGAGGCTACCCTTCTTAGGCTGGTCATCTTGTCTCCCCACAGCTTGATTAATGTTGTTTCCCAGACGTGACCGTAAGCTTTCACAAAGCTGAATTCAAATGGTCCTAGTTTAAACAAATCAGCTTCTCTTCGGGCATATGTAAATCCACAAACACAATTAAATGTGCCTAAGAGAGGGTGAGAGCCATTGGTTAGGAACACATGATTTTGCCTGCTAGTTCTGAGTTTCGTTATTATCATTTGCTGGAAATGCTCACAAACCGGATTGAGGCATGGATATGGTCCGTTACCGAAAGGGTGCGAAGCCTTGCGCGTATTAAGAGTAGCTTTTACCTCTTTGATATAACCATCAAAAAATGATTCTGCTGTATGTCCAAAAAAGCGTATTAGCAGTAAGTGGCGGAGAGGATGGTTTAGCTCATCTTGCACGAGATTATTGAGAATGTTTCTGACCCAAACGCTATCTTTTTGTTCATCAACTTCACATTGTAGTATCTTCAACAAAGAGGGCTTATAAAATTTATTAAGCTCTCTAGCTAACGCAAGATTACGTCGTCTACCGCTGCTCCGAATCAAGTTTCTGGAAGCCATAAGATTCAAGTAACAACTGTGGAGAAGTTCAATTCCAGGCGATGAATAACAGTTGCAGAGTAGCCACGATGCATCGCGCGCAATCTCCAGTAACGTCGAGTGTACAGTGCTTGAGTTCAACTGAAGAGGCTTAATAAGCATGATAGACCGCTCTGCGGAAACATATTCAGTATCGTCTGGCCTATCGCGAGCGAATACACCACTGTCAATTAAGAACGTATCATGCTCGGTACATACATTTACGCCTGGCAATTGATGTAACCGATGCCAGTAATATTCTCCCCAGTGCTTCTTATCTTCTTCAGCGCATACCGAGCAGAATCGCAACCAGCGGGGCGTTTGAATGTTAAAAGCTCCGATACCGGAGTTACTTAGAACCTTCCGATAATTAGACCCTTTCATGCCTGCTTTAATCGCATTAGCTCTCGAATTGCTCATGAATGGAGCGTAGAAAGGAAGTAAGGTATGCTTTTGGATGATCCTCTCGACTGTGTATATGCAGTTGGGCGGTAACTGTGTTACGAAGTGTCCTAGGCGATACGGCAAACTTACATTTGCAGCGCCGCTATTTCCGAACAAGTCTTTATGAACGGCGGTTTTGTTCGGATACTGCATTGCGTCGCTATAACGCGCACAGAGGCTGTATAGCAACTCATCTGGGTATGGGGCAGGAAATACACCAATCATCTACAAATATTACCGTCTGTGGTGTTAATTTATTTGAAGTCGTTGATTAATTGTTATCTCATCAAGAGAATTCATCCGTTAAACCAATAGAGCTAACGAGAACTGACTGCTCTTCGCCAGATTTAGTCTTTTTTATTTCTGCTGAGATGGACCGAAAGTCATCTCTCTCAAATTGCGCGTTGGGCTTACTTGTTTTTCGGCCTTTCGTCGGTCTAGTAGGTGAAGGGCTATTCTTTTGAACTGTGTGTTCTACTGCATGCTCCGGTTGGCTATTAATCTTATTAATGTCCTTCTGTTCGATTGTAATAGGCTTAGGATATTGCCAGGCAGATTGATCAAGATCAGAAACAGTGTGTGGGCTACTTTTATTCTGTTGCGTTCCTCTTAAATGCTCAAATATCTGATCCACAAAATATTGGTTGTCCTTGATAGCAGATTTAATAATGCTTGAAGTCACATTTTCGGCCTTGCTTGTTATAGCTCGGCGCTGTGCTAGGAAGAAGATGGTTACGACAAGAGCAGTAATTCCTTTAGACGCCTCGTAGAGGGTCCGAATAGCTGAGTCCTTCAGCAGGTCTGCGGGCAACGGGTGATCTTTCTTTAGATACCAGTATCTCCACATCGCGCGGACGAAATCATTCCAATCGGGATCAATTACCCTTGTGGGCTTAGATTTCTCCTTCTCTGCGATTTCTCGCATTGGTCGCCAATAAATGTCGCCCTGTTCACTGACACGTCTCGCTTGGCGAAATTCACCGGACAGTAACTCTTTTGCTTTCGGGGTTCCTATAAGGATGAACGGGATGCCTAAAGTGTTCTCTAGTTGGACAAAGAAATTGAGCATGCGAGTTGCACCCCCGCTTTTTGCTTCGCTCAAATCTTGAATCTCATCGAAAACTAATACGCCTTGATAATGATTCGATGCTATACGTGCCATAATAAGAAGAAGCTCATCAACCGTACGACGGCTCGCGCCATAGAAACTCATGTAATTTGTGCCGAGTATGTCATCAACCTCCTGAAGATAGGTGATGCACAAACTTCTCAGTGAGCCATCACTAGGGCACTGTAGCTTCACCCAAACGAGCTGCTTGAGAATCAAGTCCTGACCTTTATAGTTAGTATGGGTAATGACCTGCGGATAGAGGGACAGGATATTCTCTACGGCTGACGATTTCCCTACACCGCCAATACCAACAATACACATTCCTCTTGCCTTTGAGCGCAGAAACGCTTTTCGTTGCAATCTGATATTTAGTAACTCAATTTTCTCACATTGGCTTGCCCACTTGCCTTTGCTTATGGGATTTCGGTCGATGTATCCACGCCGGAGCATGTTTGAGATTGATAAATGAATTTCATAATGTATGCCCTGGGGAATAAAGAACTCTCTGGCATTCTCAAGGAGATGAAGCCGGACTTCACTAGCTAGCTTTCTCTGCTTAGGATCATAGAAAGGGAAGTAGGAGAGTCGTTGCTCCACCTCTTCCGCCGTCCACAGCGGCGGCAATGCTTCATCAAGTGGGTTACCTTGATATTCAGGGATGGGTAGCTCAATGTAGCTGGCTTTAACCTGCCCTCCGCGCGCTACGGATAATGGTGCTATTTGCTGTGAAGAATTATTTCTCCTCGCCATGATGCTTCATTATCCTTTCTTGAATTGAAAGTACGTTTGACAATCTGGGTCTAGGGATATATTTCTCATCCAATGCATTTGAATTCCCGATAGAATTTAGTCCGTCTGTTACAGGATTAACGAGCCCGGAATTTATGAGCACCTCTCGGCGGTATTCTTGATCCATAGCTTCAATTTCTAGGCGTTTGTGATCATTCATGCCATTAATGCGTGACCGATTGCTTTCTGCTGGATTATCAACACGGGCCTCATTAATCATGACCTGAGCCTCTCCAACAATGTCTTCAATATCCGCATCGAGTTCAGCTCGGCTTTCCATATCCGGCACTTCTGCAAGTTGGTCCTCTATTTGCTTGCGCTCGTAATACTCTTCGATTTCAGCCCAATCAGATCCGACCGCTATTGATTCCTCGTCCATAAGAGAACAGGGGATAGAAGGAGATCCGTCTTTAAGTCGAAGGTAGATGATGTCTGGAATTCGGGGATCGTAAGCGATGTCAACTTTCCACGTTCCTTTATTCCTTGCAGTGAAACGCCAATTTTCTTCTTCAGCTTTTGGGCAGGTGTAAAATTGTCCTTTAAACCTAATTCCTCTGGGAGTGACTGTTGCCTCGCCACTTGGAAGGAGATGAATTCGGATTGCTTCAGAGTCGCGGTTACGGGGGCTCCCCGATCTGTTGAGTTGTCCCCACACGAAGAGTTCACGAGGGATAGGATTGACCCTAGAGGCGATCAAGTCCTTATCCATTTCGTACCAGTCCATGTAATGGCAATTGTTATGGTAAAAGATTGCTTTAATAAGAATGGCTGTAAATTGATTGATGTCCAGTACAGCGTCAAGCCGGATATCCCTATCACCCCGTTCTTTCTCGGGATTTAAAGCTCCGGGGAGGTCGCGAATAACGCGGATGTTCATCAGTCTGAACATCTGCTCGATGATACCTTTCCAGTCTGCTCGGTAAGGAGGAAGATTTGTAACAGTAGTGTTAAGCCCTGCAACTAAATTATCGGCGTTATAGCCTTTAATGGGGCCGCGATCACCAGTGATTGCATCGCCGAGACCAATGGCTGGCCATTCATTTTCAGAGATCTGGATGCCAAATTTTTTACAGAAAAGAACTTTGTCTTCTGTTGAGTTTTTAAGAGCGAGACTGATTACGTTCCACCCCTCCCTCTCGAATCTCACGCAGATGCCGACTATCATCCTACTGAAAACGTCTATTATAACGACTATGACCGGGCGGCCTATGACATGAGTTCGGTTGAGCCTACTTACTAAGTAAACATCAGCTATAGTAGCGTCGATTTGGTAGATAGCGCCGGGATACGGAGCTTCCCGAGTAGAATTGCCTTTCAGTTCACGAAAGCGAAGGTCATATTTACGATTGCCAAACTTTTTACGAAAAAACTCCTGGAGATTTCGCTCGACCTGCTTTTGCACGCGATATTTAAATTGGGTAGGGCTGAAGACTTCTCCCTTCGTATAATCAGGTAGTTCAATCTCCCATTCACCCTTCTTGTTACGATATTTGCCTTTCGGGCAGAAATGACTAAGCGTCTTTCGATAGGCCGTGCTTAGATCCCTAACTTTTTGATTATTAAAGAACAATAGAGCGCCCAAACAAATGATGTTTCGCCAGAATGGGATTAAGACGACTCCGGTTGGTTTATCAGTAATGGTACTAATTTTACTGGGACGACCGAGCTTCTTCTCCTTCTGTACCCGCTCCTTTCCTAGCGCGCCACAATTTAGATATTGACCTAGAAGAGCGTTTTGTGTCTGACCGCCTTTCCACCACTGGTAGACGAAAGTATAGATACTCTTTGAACTGTATGTTCTTTCCGATCCGTTTTTACTGTGAGCAAATTTGACTGTGGCTCTCTCACTGATAAGAGCTGCACGTTCATGAGTGAACAGCATCTTGATAGCATTCTCTCCAGTCACTAGCGGGCCTATAACTTCCCAGCGAGTGTCCCGGATTTTCTTGATCTTTTGGTTCTCGGGCTTTTCTAGGTCAGTGGCTGTGAAAGGTCGAGCTGAAAGATGATCAACTTGTAGTATGCATGCTTCTGCGTTATTAAGCGCCGCCCTGATATCTTTGTACTTATACCAGATAGGCTTAGATTTTCTCTTCTCAACGTTTATGGTAGCTATATCTGTGCCGGTCTCGTCGATGAAAATGATACGCTCGCAATGATCAGTTTCTTGAACATTAGGAGCACCATTCCACCTGATCAGTTGGTTAACAGAAAGCTTCATGCTATCAACTTCCTTTCGTTGATCATGGCAGTGGTGGAGGATTTCAAAAGGATTAGTTGTTGGTCCGTGCGAATCCGAACACTCATGTCTATCTCCCAATAGCGGTTTGCTAAGAGATAACGGACAACGATTAAACTAGTTCCGGCTTTCAACCTTAGTAAGCGGTCACATCTTTGTGCCACAGTCCGTAAGGGTAGGGCTTCATTAAGAACTAATTGGGTGAGGACTGAAGCAATCCTCCTTAGTTCTTGTTCAGAGAGAGGGTAAAGGTCAATAAGCCAATAGCATGGGTGAATCCAAAGCAAATTTTTAACGAATGAGTGGACAATTAACTGTTCTGTAATAATCAATAGCTTGAGGTTTCTGGGTGATGCCGCCCAGTACCGGCGCTCAAGCTCAAGTTTCTCCAGAGTCCGCATTTTTTGAAGATCTTTAAGATATTTCACTGTGCGGGGATGATGAGTTGGCGTTAATCCTTGCTGAGCAGTTAAAAGTAAATCTGTCGTCATAACAATAGGGTGTTTTGTGCGCGGGTCCGTTGGATGCTTTACACCGATCTCCTTGGCAATTTCTACAGTTTCCTCAACTGGAAGGAGAGGGAACTGTTCTCTCATATCTATGACAGAAAGGGGCCATTGGTAATGAAGAAAGACATTCCGTTCAAGATCACTAAAAAGGTGATGAACTCTGCCATGTTTCCAACCCTTTATTCGATGAACTCGGCCTAATGATGAGAAGTCCTGGATCACAAGCCAAGGCTCATAATCTGCACCTGAACCGCTACCACGCCCGGCTCTTATGCGACGTTCAATCCACTCCTTTGTTACTAGGGGCCTCAGTTTCGACATAAGACTCACATGCGCTCAGAAGAAATACCAGCTATTTCAAGTAGGGAAATCTACTGGTATCACCAAAATAAAAGACTCGCTCTGGTGAACTGCACACAGTTTGTGCTGCGGCAGTCCTAACAGGCGAGTCGTCACTCGTCACTCGTTAAAACCGAGATTTATTAGTTATGCATTTAAGCTTTACGGATCTAACTGCACACGGACTACTGCAACGTCGTGGCTAATTTTGCTATCGTAACCTAAGGCAAAATTCATTCTGGGCCAGACGGTCAATAGTCGCGTTAGCACATCACGATAATAACTATCATGACTGTTATCACTTTTCAATAAATCTGTTGCGCGATAAGCGAGTGAAAGGTTAAGTTTCCATCACCTATGACTCTTTACCGCAAACTTAGTCGAAATTCCAGACAGTTCTTGACTGTTACCGGAATGAATCTCCATC
>Ga0182000_10000033_pt1 | contig 57834 bp, 48 predicted proteins | sample BulsoiMagMametaG_FD_120484 | JGI IMG/M metagenome (GOLD analysis project Ga0182000, IMG submission 120484) | Bulk soil microbial communities from Mexico - Magueyal (Ma) metaG | ecosystem: Environmental > Terrestrial > Soil > Agricultural land | place: Mexico: Magueyal, Guanajuato | collected...
ACGGATCGAACAAATTCAGGTCTGATCTTTGCTGCGCTCTGGTCACTTTCCCAAGTAGTCAGAAATCCTAAGAAAAATGGAGGTTTCTGACTTGTGTAGATACTAATGGCGTGAGCCCTGGGTCACTGGCAGGAAGAAATATCGAAGCCCATGAAATGGGCGACAGCCCTTGAATTACATGCGTGCGTTCAAGGACTGTCGCCCGCTCGCGCGGGCTTGCATTTCAAATCGGCGCTGTGACCCAGGGATGGACGCCCTGGGCTTTAAACGGTCGCCCATTTCATGGGCTTTGATATTTTTCTCGCTTGTGACTCAGGGCTCACGCCCTGGGCTTTATTCTGCCGCCGCTGCCGGGGCTCGATAAATAATCTACGGCATGTTCCAGGGGACCGACGCCTCTGGCTATAATCTTCCGCCCCCTTCAGGGGCTGATGGGTCCTACATCGTCCCAGTTTACTTCGAACTCACGTTAGTTTTAGGTTTCGAGAGTGGCTTCCATAGTGATCTCCGCGTTGAGCACTTTGGAGACAGGGCATCCGGCCTTGGCGTTGTTTGCCGCGGTCTCGAATGCCTGCTGGTCTGCCCCTGGCACTCTGGCGCTCACTTCCAGGTGGACCGAAGTGATTGCAAAACCCTTGTCCGTCTTCTCAAGCCTGACGGTCGCCGTCGTCCTGATGCTCTCCGCCGTCAACTCCGCCTGAGCCAACTGCCCCGAAAGGGCCATCGAGAAACAGCCGGCGTGTGCGGCGGCGATCAACTCCTCTGGATTGGTCCCCACCCCGTCTTCAAAGCGCGTGCTGAAGGAGTATTGCGTGTCGGAAAGAACCCCGCTGTCTGTCGAGATAGTGCCCTGACCGTCTTTGAGGCCACCCTTCCAGACGGCTGATGCTTTTCGTCTCATCTCTTCTCCTATCCAAATGAAATTCTTTCTAAATCTGAATTCAGCTTATCAAGACACTGCTGGTTAAGACCAGTCTCTGCGGCTGGAACGGCCAGGGGCGTCAGCGTTTCGATAAGCTTGCCAGCGCATTCTGGTACTCGGAGACGGAAGACAAGATAGACGGCCACTGCGGCGTTGTCCCGGCCAGCACCTCACGCGCCTTCAGCCCGTAGATGGCCTGGTTGATCTTATTGTCTGGATTGATTACTGCGCTGCCCAGGTCAGCTTCATTCAGATGGAGTCCCTTGACATAGCTGTCGTCAACCATGGCATAGACGATCACATGCGCGGCTCGCAGCTCATTCTCCTGCTCAGGGGTTAACTTCCCGACGGGTCCGGCGACCCCGACCAGCTCGTTCTTAAAATGGAAGGCCCCTTTCTGAAATTCTTCTTTAGCTTTATCGCTCATGAACAGGACGATGATGTCCGGCTTGAGACCTCCGACCCATGTCCTATCGCCGAGCTGGGCGGACCCGAGGCCGTAGTAGGCCGGGGCGGTCCAGCCGCCGGGTTGTCGAGCGCAGATGACGCCGTAACCGAGCATCGCCTTAGGCATCAGGAAGCTCAACTTATCCACCTCCGGGAAGACGCCTATGGCCTGCGCTCTCTCAAGCAGTTCCTGAGGAATGGCGCTGCTGCCGCGTAGATTAACCGCAGTGGTTAAGACCTGCGCGGCATTGCGTGAACGCCGCGCCGCATTATCGAGTTTCGACTTGTCTACCTTTTGCCCGAGCGCAAATCCGGGTAGAAGGAGGACGCAAAGAGAGGCCGCAAGTCTGACGGTTCGCAGACGGGTGGAAGAGGCGAGCGATAGTCTCATTTAATTCTCCGAAATTCCTTTCTTCATATAGAGCCCGGCGTTCAAATCCGGCAACGCCGAGCGAGCGCCATTCTACCTGATTAGCGAAGGCAATGAGGAGAGCCGTTTAAAAAAGCGATGGTTGATCTTCGAGGTCAGCGGCCTCAACGACAGACTGGCCGAGCAATCGTTTCAGCTTGTTGGCGCTCGCGGGCGCGTGCCCTTCGTAGAAGTTGCTGAAATAGGCGAAGACGCGCGGCGCACGCTCCATCAAGCGCGCGATCAACTTTGCCCACTCCTGTAGATTCTCGTCCTGCGCTCGTTGCACCGTGTCGAAGCGCGTGAGGTTGCGCGCTCCCATCCAGCGGATGTAGGCGAAATCAGCGGTCGGGTTTTCCGCCAGATGCCACACCTCCTCGGGCGCAATCCACTGTCCTTCGACGAGCGTGAAGGCGACGTTGTGTTTGCCCAGAAAGTCCAGAACGCTCTGCTTGATCCAGCCGGGACTGCGAAACTCTACGCTGAAGCGTATGTCGCGCGGCAGGCGCGGCAGAAAATCGCGTAGCGCGCGCCCGTTCTCCGGCGTCAACTCGAACTGCGGCGGCATCTGGACGAGCACGACGGCGAGTTTCTCCTTCAAAACACGCGCGCGCTCACAGAAGATTTCTAATAACTCCATGCTTCCGCTTCCGAGCGCGCGCTCGTGTGTGATCTCCTGCGGCAATTTCAGAGAGAACGTAAAGGAAGCGGGCGTGCGCTTCGTCCAGCTTTCGAAAGTAGATTCGGGAGGAATGGCGTAAAAGGTCGAGTCAACCTCCACGCTCTCAAACGCGCGCGCGTAAATTTCGAGCATCGAGGCGGCGCGTGTCCCGTGCGGGTAGAAAACGGGCGCGCCGCCCGCCGGCGTCACCCAGCCGTCATAGTTCCATCCCTGGCAGCCAACATGAACAGCGTTTTGGATTTTAGGAACGTGCATGAAAGTCTGGAGTCTGGAGTCTGGAGGGCTTTGCCCACAAAGTCCACTCTGCCCATAAAGTAGGAAGTTTGCCTATAAAGTCACTCCCGACCATACTTCGCCTTGCCCGGCAACCGCGCGGGCAAGTCCAGATCGTCGTCAACGAGAGTTTCCATGTGAACGCCAGCCACGCGCGCATAAGCTAACAGAATCCTTAAAGGCGGCTCATGGCTTCCCGTCTCATATCTTGAAATCTGGTTATACACGATGAGGTCTTCAACGCCGAGCCGATAAAGCATCTCTGTTTGAGACAGCCCCAGAGCAAGCCGAATCTGTAGCAGCTTTTCGGCAAGACGTTCCTGTCTAATGCGCCCTCCGCGCCCCATCAGAAGTTTCCTCCCGATGGAAGCACAGGCACTTTTAGCTTGCTCTTATTACTGGATAGTAATAATATTTGCCCGCTCAAACCGCTTGCCGTGAGAATGAGCCTTTCATCTCGCACGGCGATGCTCATTACTTCGGTTTGAGGTGTGAGCGACGCATTAGCCGTTGCTGGTTTTCAAAGACTAGAACGCGCGTCATCTTACCAAAAAGGCGTGCATCTTCACACTACTTCTCACAAAGGACGCCACATAATGAAACAAAAAGACGAGACTGAATATCAGGCCAAAGTCATGGATGACAGCGGCCTGACCAGAGGCCGTGTCCCTTATCCGATTCTGAAAGCTTTAGGAGCAAGAGCGGGTGATTTCATGGTTTTTCGCATGGCGGATTCGGACAAGGCCATTATGCGAGTGTCACATTCAAAAAAGAAGTCAGCCAAAAAGCGCCGCTGATTTTGGGAGCGCATGTCAAGGGCAGACTGTGCGCTCTCTCATGGCCGCACGTTCGCCGTTAGGGTGAGAAGCGAACTGTGCGCCACAAGACCGCCGTGCTAGGCCGCTATCCGAGAGGCGCGGCGGTCTTGCTATTTTTTGCGCACAAGAAACGCAAGGAGTTCGTGAGACATCTTCTCGCAAGGGATGACTTGACCACCATCGGTTTCCAAGAAAAGCCGCTCTTGGCGATCAAGTTTTAAGTGGTAGTAATCAGTTTCCTGATTAAATTGGGCGTAACGATCTGTCGGCTTCCAGCTTATTGCTTTTATCACTACACGGCTCGGCATGTGCGTTACGCTGAGCGGCGTATTCGGCCCGCACATCACCGTAAAACTATCCACATTGTCACCGTGAAAGACCAAGTGAGAATTTGAACGCTGGTCGAATTCGTCCGAATAGACATCGTTGATTTCCTCAACGTCCCTTTTGACATCGCGGCGCAGTCTCTCGAAGAACGCTGAACCGAGGTCTGCAAGTAGTCGGCTGCGGCGTGCCCGTTCAGCCTCTTCTACTTCTTGCTGCCTGCGTTCATCAGTAACCCAACTCATAGCTACCTCTCACCCTCAGAATTGCACAGATTCTAACACGTTCGACACCTTCGCCCAAACCGTTTCAACACACCCATTTCAAGACAACCGAATTATTCGACCTTGACATCATAGTACCGCCTGTAGTACCATCCTTTTCGGTTCGTAAACGGAGAACCGGAGAGGCTGATGCGATGAGAATTGAAGATGATATAGAGAGACTTGAGCGCCAAAAGAACAACACACGCTTCGCTGATTTAGCGCGCGTTTGCCAAGATCACTTTGGACGGGAAAGAATGAAGGGGAGTCATCATATATGGAAAACGCCGTGGAAGGGCGATCCGAGAATCAATCTGCAAGAGGTTAAGGGACGCGCCAAACCGTATCAGGTAGAGCAAGTCATTGATGCCTTGCAGAAAAAGTTGGACATAGAACGTCAGGAGAAGGAGCAAACCGCGAAAGGAGATACGCATTATGCCACTGACCAAAACAAATAAAGCGATAGATACGCCTAAATACAAAGTCGAGGAATACTCTTATCATGTAATCTGGTCTGAAGAGGATCAGGCTTTCATCGGTCGCGTCTCTGAATTTCCCTCGCTTGCAGCGCACGGGGATACACGAGAAGAGGCACTAAACGAAATCAGCATTGCGGTTGAGGGTGTTCTAGAGGATTTAGAAGACTCCGGCGAGCATATACCTGAACCTTTTAGTAAGCGACAATATAGTGGCACGCTCAACGTCCGTATGCCGAAGCATATTCACAGACAACTAGCTATTGAGGCAGAGCGTCAGGGAGTGTCACTTAATCAACTAATCGTTTCTAAACTAGCAGTATTAAGCACCTAATACTGACTAGGAAGCGGCAGACTTGTGCTGCCGCTTTCTTGTACCCAAAGTTCTAGCACTCCCCCGCAAAGAGCGCCAACACCACCTACTTCCTCACCGCCCAAGAGAATCAATAATAAATCAATTAAAATCTTTGATTACAATGGTTTAATGCTTGATTTCATGGGCGAAACGATGTATCATGCACGCATCTTTGAAAGCTCTTAGACAAAGAGAAAGTCCAGCCAAGTGCGCTAACACTCAACTGGACTTATTCAACCACAACGTGATTGCGCACGCTGAGGCCGATGCTCCTTCATTGTGCCGCAATCGCCGTAGAAAGGCAAGGCGCACAATGCAAACTCGTCAAGCCAAAGGGCTGGACATCTCCACCCGCGCTAACATCACACAGCAAGGTGATACTTGGTCAGTCCCTTCTTCGCACAGCCGCAAGCGTTACACCGTCCGCTATGACTCTGAACTAAAGACCTGCACATGCCCCGACTTTGAAAAGAGGCATCTACCGTGTAAGCACGTCTATGCCGTCGCCGCGCTCGTCTCTCCGCAACTATTCGTCCAGCCGCCCAAAGCCATCAGGCAGCAAGGCCCGACCTATAAGCAGTCATGGCGTGAATACAACCTCGCGCAGACCCGCGAGAAGGCGCACTTTCAGGAATTGCTCTACCAGCTTTGCCAGAGCATAGATGAGCCTGTGCAGACCTTTGGCCGTCCGCGTATGCCGCTTGCTGATGTGATCTTCGGCGCGGCTTACAAAATCTATTCAACCATCTCAGGCCGTCGCCAGCAATCGGACTTAAAGCAGGCGCACGCGCGCGGGCTGGTCTCACGCTCCGCTCATTACAATACGATTTTCAAGTATCTCGACATGGAGACGTTGACGCCTTACCTGCATCAACTGATTCGTGAGAGTAGCCAGCCATTGAAGGCCGTTGAGTCAGACTTTGCCGTAGATAGCTCCGGCTTTCGGGTTAAAGGATTCGTTCGATGGTTCAATACGAAGTACGGCAAAGACGTTGAAAATCACGATTGGCTGAAAGTACATCTGATGTGCGGCGTGAAAACTAATATTGTGACGAGCGTTGAAATCACAGAGCGCCACGCTAACGACAATCCTTACTTTGAGCCATTAGTCAATAAGACCGTGGCGAGTGGCTTTCAGTTGCGGGAAGTTTCGGCGGACTCTCAGTATTCGAGTCGCGGTAATCTTCGCCTTGTAAAGAAGCATGAGGCGATGCCTTACATTGATTTCAAAGAGAACTCTGTGGGCGGGAGCAAGTGCGAGACATGGAACAGCCTCTTCCACTATTACAGCCTGCACCGTGAAGAGTTCTACCAGCATTATCATAAACGCTCTAACGTGGAATCTACTTTCTGGATGATAAAATCGAAGTTCGGAGAGCAGATCAGAAGTAAGGTTAAAGCGGCGCAGGAAAACGAAGCACTCTTAAAAGTTCTGTGCCATAATATCTGCTGTGTTATTCAATCCATGTATGAGTTTGGAATTGACGCGGACTTTATAGGCAAGAGCGACTTTATGGGCAGCTAGGTCAGTTGCCCATAAAGTCAGTGTAATTTATTCCTTTGTGGGCAAAGCCAGTCTGGAGTCTGGAGTCAAAAGACAAAAGCTCTTTGGCCTCTGACTCGCGACTCCAGACTCCAGACTATCTTTAGTTACGGCAGACGATAATATTAACAATACCCAGCGCGCGCCTCTCAACGCTTTGCAGCTCCAAGCCGGCGCGGCGCGCCTCGTCGGCCGTGCGGCGGTTGAAGTGATCCTCAAAGAGCGCGACCGTGAAAACGTTGAGGGCGTCGAAGAGAAAGCCCAGAAGCCCCTTAGGACGCACATGCTCAAGCAGCGCAATGGTCCCGTTTGGGCGGACCACGCGGCGCAGCTCTTTGAATGCGTCGAGGGGCGAAGCCACAGAACAGAAGACGAGCGTGGCAAAGGCCGCGTCGAACGTGGCGTCCGCGAAGGGAAGGCTCTCGGCGCTCGATTGCACCAGGCGCACGCCCTCGGGCCGAAGCTTGCCGCGCGCGATTTTGAGCATCTCGCAGCTCAATTCGCTCGCCACCCCGTTTGACCCGCGCGGGTAGAAAGGGAAGTTTAAGCCCGTGCCCGCGCCGACCTCCAGAATGCGGCTCTCTTCGGGCAGAGCGTCGAGAGTCTTTGCGCGCAGGCGCGCGAGAAATCTGCGCTCAAGCGGGCCGATAAGGCGGTCATAATTCGGGGCGAAGCGGTCGTAAACGGCCGGCCTGGACGTCTGATTCGGCGCGCTCTTTCTCATTGGCCTCGGAGTCGGGCGGCGTCGGTCCGCTCTCAATTCATTCACCTTACATGGCGGGCAGCGAACAGCTTGACTCTCCTGTTAGGGCTGTCGTATCGTCACGCCACCCGACACAGGTTCACATGCTATCTCTGATTCACCCTCGCAGGGAATCTGCCTCGTAACAAATTCAGCTCCTACAATTCAAAGGCTTCGCCAGCCACATCCGATGAAAGGAAGAGAACATGAACAATCTCGCATACACCTCGCACAAGATCGAGGTCATTGGCCCGAAAGTCGAGGAGAAGATCCGCGAGGAACTGGGCGCGCCCGCCCCTTTGCCCTACCAGGTGGAGGACGGGAACGCAGGTGAAATGAGCGCGGGCAAGTTTTTCAGCGACATCGCCGGGGGACTTCTCGGCGGCAAAGCGGACGTGCTCTTCAATCTCCATTTCGACCTGACGCACCCGCGCCCGACGCACCTGCAAGTCTCCATGAACAGGCAGGGCGTCGGCTCTCACGCCGGAGTGCTGCTCTATTCGACCTGGCTCTCAAAGCCGGTCGCCGGTGAGGTGTGGCTCGAAGACCCCAAGACTTTCGGGAAATCTAAGTTCAAAGGCGACCCGGCGGCGAGCGAGAGACTCAATGCGAACGGCGATCTTATCAAGCGCGCCAACAATTTCGCGCGGACGGAATCACAGTCGGGGGGCCTCAACCTGAAGATCAAGAGACTCTGCAAGATCATGCCGCAGCAGAACGGCACGATGCTGCTGATAGCGACTTTACCGCGACCGACCAAGATGGGATTCAGCGCGGCCGTGGACGCGGCCGAGTTCTTCGACATCGCCTCGATGATAGAGGCGACGCTCTGACACTCTCTTCGGGACGGCCCTCAGCGCAGCATCAGGATCACCTGGCGCTCGCGAGGGCCGTCGAACTCGCAGAGGAAAATACCCTGCCAGCGACCCAGCAGTAGCTCCCCGTCATGAAAGGGCACGGTCAGGCTTGAGCCGAAGAGGCTAGCCTTGATGTGCGCGTCCGAGTTCTCCTCGCCGTGGTGAAAGCCCATCCCGTGCTGTGGGACGAGAGTCCGCAGGGCGTGCAGCATGTCGCGCGGGACGTCCGGGTCCGCGTTCTCGTTGACGGTCAACCCGGCAGTTGTGTGCTGGACGTAGAGCACGCAGACGCCCGCAGAAGCCCCAGCCTCTTTGAGCTTCCGCCTGACTTCATCTGTGAATTCAACCAGTTGTTCGCGCTCTCGCGAGCGAACTTTAAGAACGTACATGCTGCTCCTTGGAGAATGCAAAATGCAAAATTAAAAATGCAAAAGGAGAAGACGTAAGAGCGCATCTTTCGTCCTCGCTTTTGCATTTTACATTTTTAATTTTACATTTCTGCCGGGCTTCTAACTTGAGCGCCCGCTCTTCGTGCGTTGCAGGAGCGCCCAGCCTGTTGGAAGCACTGCGGCTGCGAGCGCAACCTTGATGAGGTCGCCGGGCAAAAACGGCACGACGCCCGTCAACAGTGCCTGGTCAAACGACATGAAGCTGAGACGCCAGACCATGCCGCCGAGCAGGATTAAAAGTGAGCCCAGGAGCATCGCCGCGGCGGCCGAAAGGTAGCGGCGGTCCCAGCCGCGCTCCGCGAGCCAGCCCGTCAGAAAGGCCGCCGCAGGATATGCCCACAGGTAGCCCGCCCAGGGACTGACAGTCAGACGCGCGAGTCCGCTGCCTCCCGCGGCGAAAAACGGCAGTCCGCTCGCGCCTTCGATCAGGTAAGCGATCATCGCCAGCGCGCCCAGCCTGGACCCTAAAAGCGCGCCCGTCAGAAGGACAGCAAAAGTCTGCCCCGTCAGTGGGACGTCGCTCCACGGAGTCGGAATCGCAATCTGCGCCGACAAAGCTGTGAGCAGGCTGAAAGCGATGACAAGAGCAACGGAGCGCACCGCATCAAGCGGCGCGAGCACCACTCCAGCAAGCGTCTCGGCCTTAGCGTAAGAATTGTTCATAAGCTCAACCCCAAATTAATTTTGAATGATGAGTTTCGAATTTTGAATTGTTGCCTTCGATTCAAAACTCATAATTCAAAATTCAAAATTTAAAGAGATCATCCTCTGGCTTCATCCGCTTGCGCCGCCCCGATACGCATCCCGTGGAACGAGCGCCAGACGAAGAAGACCGAGATGAGGAAGAAGACTGCGGCCAGGACGTGCGAGAGCGTCGCTCCCTGATCGCGCGTTAATGTGACGGCCAGCTCGACTGCCAGGAGACCGAAGAGCGTCGTGAACTTGATAATCGGATTGAGCGCCACAGACGACGTGTCCTTGAAAGGATCGCCCACAGTGTCGCCGACGACCGTCGCGTCGTGCAAGGCCGTCCCCTTCGCTTTGAGTTCGACCTCGACCACCTTCTTCGCGTTATCCCATGCGCCCCCGGCATTCGCCATGAAGATCGCCTGGTAAAGTCCGAAGATGGCTATCGAAATCAGATACCCGATAAAGAAATACGGATCAACGAAAGCGAACGAGAGCGTGGCGAAAAAGACCGTCAGGAAGATATTGAACATCCCCTTCTGCGCGTATTGCGTACAGATTTGAACCACCTTCTTGCTGTCTTCGACCGATGCTTTCTCGACACCTTCGAGCCGGATGTTGCGCTTGATAAACTCCACCGCGCGATATGCGCCGGTGGTAACGGCCTGCGTGCTGGCCCCTGTGAACCAGTAGATGATTGCGCCGCCCGTGACGAGGCCGAGCAGGAAGAGCGGGTTGAGCAGCGAGATGCTCTCGAAGAAGGAGGCGACGCCCTGCGTCTCGCTCATGCCCGCTTTGACGGCCTGATTGACAGTCTCCGTGCGCAGCAGTTGGATGATCGAGAAGATCATCGTCGTCGCCCCGACCACCGCCGTGCCGATGAGCACGGGCTTGGCCGTCGCCTTGAAGGTGTTGCCCGCCCCGTCGTTCTCTTCCAGAAGATGCTTGGCGCGCTCGAAGTTAACGTCAACGTTGAACTCCTTCTTCACCTCCGCCTGGACGTTCGGGACCTGCTCGATGAGCGACAACTCGTAAACGGACTGCGCGTTGTCCGTTACAGGTCCGTAAGAGTCAACGGCAATCGTCACCGGCCCCATGCCCAGAAAACCGAAGGCGACGAGGCCGAAGGCGAAGACGGCGGGCGCGGCCATGAGCGCGCCGAGGCCGAGCGTGCTGATGATGAATGCCACCCCCATTAGAATGACGATGCTGATGCCGAGCCAGTAGGCCGAAAAATTTCCCGCGACGAGGCCCGACAAGATGTTGAGCGACGGGCCGCCCTCCTGCGACGAGGTGACCACTTCCTTGACGTGGCGCGATTCGGTCGAGGTGAAGACCTTGACGAGTTCCGGGATGATCGCGCCCGCGAGCGTACCGCAGGAGATGATCGTCGCCAGCTTCCACCAGAGCGAGCCGTCGCCGAGGGTCGGAATAATAAGGTAAGACGCGACGTAAGTGAGCGCGACGGAGACAATCGAGGTCAGCCAGACGAGCGATGTCAAAGGCGCTTCGAAGTTCATCTCATCCGCCTTGGCGTGACGCGCCTTCGCGAAAGCCTCGTTGATGAAGTAAGAGGCAGCGCTCGCCACGATCATCAGGATACGCATGACGAAAATCCAGACGAGAAGCTGAATCCGCACAGTCGTGTCCGGCACGGCGAGCAGAATGAACGTGATGAGCGCCACGCCCGTCACGCCGTAGGTCTCGAAACCGTCAGCGGAGGGGCCGACCGAGTCGCCCGCGTTGTCGCCGGTGCAGTCTGCGATTACGCCTGGGTTGCGCGCGTCGTCCTCCTTAATCTTGAAGACGATCTTCATCAAATCCGAGCCGATGTCCGCGATCTTCGTGAAGATGCCGCCGGCGATGCGCAGGGCGGCCGCACCCAGGGATTCGCCGATGGCGAAGCCTATGAAACAGGCCCCGGCGTAATCGCCCGGAATGAAGAGCAGAATGCAGAGCATGATGAGAAGCTCGACCGAGATGAGCATCATCCCGATGCTCATTCCGGCGCGAAGCGGAATCGCGTAGATCGGGTAGGGCTTACCTGCAAGTCCGGCAAAGGCCGTGCGCGAGTTGGCGAAAGTGTTGACGCGGATTCCAAACCAGGCGACGCCGTAGCTGCCGCCGATGCCTATCAGACTGAAGAGCAGGATGACGGGCAAGGTGATGCCGAGCGGCTTGTCCGGAATGGGCGCAAGCACGCCGAAGTAGAGCACGATGATGGCCGCGATGAAGACCCAGAGAAGCAGGATGAACTTGCCCTGCGTGATGAGGTAGGTCTTGCAGGTCTCGTAGATCAGCTCAGAGATTTCGCGCATCGCGCGGTGCACGGGCAGTTTCTTCAGGTTCATGTAGATGGCAAGCCCGAAGACGAGGCCGAGAACGCAGACGCCGATGCCGATGAGCAGCAAGGTGTGACCGTCAATGCTGTCCCCGAGAAACTTTGTGTCCGCGAGGTTCGGCAGCTTCAACGCGGCCTCTCCCCCGCCGCCCTCGGCTGCGAGCACCGACGCCGCGTTGAATGCCAGGAGCGAAGCGCCGCCAGCGAGAGCCAGCACGGTGCGTTTAGCCCGCAGCGCAATTGACGATAAATATTTGAATGGGACCGAGACCCGTTTGCCGATGAGCAGCAATAGACTGATGCCGAGAATAAAGTAGAGCAATAAATTCTCCACGATTGCGAGATTCCTTTCTGTTCTTCAAATGAATGGCGAGTTGACATCCTCCCTGCATTAAATGCGGGGATTCCCTATCTCGGTAGGGTAGGTACTTGGTTCACGCGGAGAAATAACCTTCTCCATCCCCAAACGCTTAGCCCAAGCGTTGATGTTGATAGCAGCGTTATGGTCACGATGCAAGACTATGCCGCAACTGATACACCGATGCTCCCGTGTGGCAAGAGTTTTTCTGACTCTCGCTCCGCACGCGCTGCAATCCTGAGAGGTGAACGCTGCCGGAACTTTCCACACTCGCCGCCCAGCTTCTTCCGCTTTAGCGTCAAGTATCGCAAGGAAAGTTCCCCAACTAGCGTCCACAATGCTTTTGGCAAGGTGATGGTTCTTCACCATGCCTTTAATGTTCAGTTCTTCCACCGCAATGTCGTCAAACTCGCGGATGAGTTTCAGGCTGGTCTTGTGCAGAAAGTCCAGCCGTTGCCGCTTAACTTTCAAGTGTTGCAATGCCCACAGACGCGCAGCTTTTCGTCTATTGTGGCTGGCGCGTTTCTTCCGGCTGACACAGCGTTGCGCGGTCCTCAATCTTCGTTCTGCCTGCCGAAGATACTGCGGGTTGGCAATGCTCTCGCTCGTCGAGAGCGTGGCGAAGTTCTCAATGCCGACATCTATCCCGATACTCACGCCTGTCTTTGGAATGTAGCGCGATTGATTCAACTCCACACTGAAACTAACATACCACCCATCAACCTCACGTTTAATGGCGACGGTTTTAATCGTGCCTTCAATTGGGCGCGAGAAGCGCACGCGGCAACTGCCTATCTTAGAAAGCGTCAACTTGTCGCCTATGAGTTTCCAGCCGCCTTGCGGAAAGGTGAAAGAATCATAGCGATTCTTGTTACGGAAGCGCGGATAGCCTGCTTTTTCACCTTGTTTGATTCTCCTGAAAAAGCCGTCGAATGCCTTTTGCACGCGCTTGAGAGCGTCTTGCAAGACTTGGCTGTGAACGGAGGCGACATCCGCACGCTCCGCTTTAATGTCAGGCAGTTGGTTGGCTTGGGTCTCGTAATTGAGCGACCGATAGCACTGTTGGTATGCGTCACGTCGTTCTTGCAGGGCAGCGTTGTACAACTCACGGCATACGTCCAGCGTGGCGGTCAACATCTCGTCGACCGCCTGCGAGACGCGTAGCTTATATTTGAACGCCTTTCGCATAGACAGAGTATAACTTTAGATGGCGGCTTGAATGCGCCACCTTGCATGGACGGTGCTTTCATCCCCGCTTGAATAATCGGGATTTTCCCGCACCGAATCTATAATTCAGCCCAGACGTGAACCGTCGGCTTGAAAGAGCGATTCGGACAGACCATGACACACAGGAAGCGCGTCCCGTGTACCAAACCGCTCATAAGCCAAGTCGCGCTAAAAGCGGACATTATGTCCGATTTGTGCTCGAACTGTCCACCAGAGAAGGAAAAAGGAAAAAGGTAAAAGTAAAAAGTGAGGCGGAGAAACACATTCAAGTATCATGTGGCTTCAGCCTTCCTTTTGCCTTTTGCCTTTTACCTTTTTCCTTCTTCCTTACACCGTGCTTGCTTCGGCTAGACCTGCCTCCGGCGTTATCTCCGGGCGCTTGCGGCCTCCCCTCCACCGTCGAATCGAATCAATCAGGATAATTACCGCGGCGATCATCAGAATCGCCGTCAGGGCGACGTTGATGTAGCCTTGCATGCGAGTTCCAGCCCTCTGCGATTGGGGCCAGAAGTTGTCCGTGATTGATTTCCAGCCCGCGACGAGCGTGGTGGTGGCGACAAACGAGAGCGGCACAAGCGTCGTCCAGCTATAGCGCCCCTTACCCGTGTTGAAAAGAATCGTCGTCGCGACGCAGAGCGCCACGGACGCCAGCAGTTGATTGGCGATGCCGAACATCGGCCAGATCGTGGAGATTGAGCCGGACCAGATGAATGCGGCCCACCCGAAGACGACCAGCGCGGTCGTAATGAAGGAACCGGGCAGCCAGTTCGGCTCTTCAAATTTTTTGTAGAACCTCCCGCCAAACTCACCTACAAGGAAGCGTGCGACGCGCGTGCCCGTGTCTATCGTCGTCAGGATAAAGAGCGCCTCGAACATGATGGCGAAGTGATACCAGTACTTCATCAAACCGGAGAGTCCCGGAATGCCGTCAAAAATCTTGGCGATGCCGAGCGCCAGCGTGACCGCGCCGCCGGAGCGCCCGCGGAGGTCCTTTTCACCGGATTCTTCTTGGAGCTTCTCCAGTTCCTTCGGCTGGAGATCGAACCCTTGTTCGGTGTAGTCGTGAATCAGCGTCTGGTATCGCGTCTGCTCAAGCTGCGCGACCGCGGCGGGCTTGTCCCTGCCCTGGGGCATGTTGACTGCGAAGTAGTCGCCCGGAAAGAGCGACGCGGCGGCAATCAAGGCGACCACGCCGACCACGCCTTCCATCAGCATCCCGCCGTAACCGATCATCCGCGCGTCAGTCTCCTTGGCAATCATCTTGGGCGTCGTGCCAGAGGAGATGAGGGCGTGAAATCCGCTGATCGCGCCGCAGGCAATCGTGATGAAAACGAAAGGATAGAGCTGGCCCGGAACCGGCGCGCGCGCGTCACCCGCCACGAGCGGCGTCACCGCGGGCATGTTCAGATGCGGGGCGACGATGATCACGCCCAGAATGAGGAAAGCGACTGTGCCGATCTTGAGATACGAGGAGAGATAATCGCGCGGGCAGAGAAGCATCCAGACGGGCAGGACGCTGGCGATAAAGCCGTAGACGGCCATCATGATGATGATCGTCGTGCGTGAGAAGGTGAACGTCGCGGCCCAGGAGGATTCGGCGATGCGCCCGCCGAGCCAGACCGCAAAAAGTAGTCCGACGACTCCGATGATGCTGGCTTCTACGATCCGGCCGGGCCGGATGCGGTACATGTAGAGGCCCATCAGCAGCGCGAGCGGGATTGTGAAGGCCACAGTGAACGTTCCCCAGGGGGATTCCGCGAGCGCGTTGACGACGACGAGTCCCAGGCCCGCAAGCGCGATGACGACGATAAAGAGAATCGCGATGCCCGCGACCAGACCCGAGAGCGGGCTGATCTCCGTGCGTGCAATCTCCGCCAGAGACTTTCCGCGCCTGCGAACGCTGCCCGCGAGAATCATAAAATCGTGCACCGCGCCGCCCAGGCAGACGCCGATGACGAGCCACAACAGTCCCGGCAGAAATCCGAACTGCGCCGCCAGGACCGGCCCAACGAGCGGCCCCGCGCCCGAGATGGCAGCGAAGTGGTGGCCGAACAGGACCCACTTGTTCGTCGGGTAATAGTTGTGACCGTCGTACATCGTCTGCGACGGGACGGGGCGCGCGTCGTCGAGAGCCAGGACCTTCGCCGCGATGAAAGCGGAGTAGTAGCGATAGGCGATGGCCATCACACACAACGCGCCGATGATGATTGGCAACGCGCTCATTCGACAATCCTCCTCTGGAAAGACTATCAAGATAGTTATTTTCTGAAGGCGTGCGCAAGATATAACGATTCGAGAGGGGGAGACAATGAGAGAGGCCCCGTTTCGAAACAAAATCCAGCCCTGACGCCCCGCACGGATGGAAAGATGCCGGACGTAGATTTTGATTGATTTCACGTCATAGAGCGGTTAAGCTGCACAGGATGTGGGAGTCTCCTCAAGTGTTCGCCAGAGCCTTACGGCGACGCTTTTGCACACACTACTCCAAGACCGCGCGTGAAGCGGTCATGCCGAGGATGAAACTTTGAATCGAGCGAGCTGTCTAGAAGATTGACAGTACGCTTTGGAGCAGGCTCAATGTAAATTCTGTCACAGGATCGAGCGTGGTCGCCCCAGGGCAGCTCATAGCGTCCGTAATGCCGGTGATCTCCTGTTCTATTACTGTGGCATTTTGGGGCGGATCTATTACGCCGGGACAGGGCATTTCACCCGCAAAAGCTGACAAAGCGATTGTCAAAGTCAGGACTAACGCGGCCAAGGTTTTCCGAAGGGTGGTTTTCATTATCTTTACTCCTATGAGAATTCTCTTGAGCAGAAAAAATGGTCGAGCGTTGCAGCTATACGGACCACGAACAGTTGCATGATAACACTGTATCAAGCTAAAACATCACTCTGCAAATCCTTTTGCAAACCACAGAAAGGTATTGTCCTCACATGAATTTAACTTCTCAGGCCCTTCGGCAGCTGGATAATCCCTCGCTTAACCTTGCGGAGCGGGCTCTGTTACGCTGTCAACTCGCAAAAGAACTGGAAAATTCAGGCGACTACGAAGGCGCGCGTAACGCTATGGGCGAGTTGTGGCAGCGCATCGGCGAGCGCCCGCGTCTGGATGGGCTCGATCAAAGCACCGCAGCAGAATTGCTGCTGCGCTCGGGGACTCTGACGGGGTGGATTGGAAGCGCCAATCAGGTTGACGGGGCGCAGGAGATAGCCAAAGACCTGATCAGCGAGAGCGCGACGCTCTTTGAATCATTGCAGCAGACTGAAAAGGCGGCCGAAGCGTATGTTGATCTGGCGATCTGCTACTGGCGCGAGGGCGCTTTTGATGAAGCGCGAGTGACGCTGCGTGAGGTCCTGAGCAGGCTCGGCGATCAGGAGAGCGAGCAGAAGGCCAGGGCTCTGCTCAACAGCGGCATAGTCGAAATGCAATTGGGCCGCTTAAACGATGCGCTCCGCATCATGACGGAAGCTGTGCCTCTATTTGAAAAGAACCAGAGTCACGCAGCCAAAGGTAGATTTCACGTTCAGCTTGCCCTCGTCTTAAGTAGACTTGGCGCAGCCGAGCACCGCGAGGATTACACGGATCACGCCCTGGTTGAATACGAGGCCGCGAGCTATCACTTCGAGCAGGCGGGACACACGCGCTTCCGCGCGCGCGTCGAAAACAATTTAGGCTACCTGCTCTTTATTGCAGGGAAATTTGCCGAGGCCCAGGAACATCTGGACCGCGCGCATCTGCTCTTCACGAGCCTCAAAGATATTGGGAGCGCCGCGCAGGTGGATGAGACGCGCGCGCGGATGCTCTTGGCGCAGAAGCGAAATTCCGAAGCTGAAAAACTGGCTCGTTCGGCCATTCGCATGCTGGAGAAGGGGGACGAGCAGTGGCCGTTGGCTGAGGCTTTGACGACGCACGGCGTGGCCCTCAATCGGCTCGGACGTTACGAGGAGTCGCGCCTGACGCTTGAGCGCGCGATGGATGTGGGCGCTCAAGCCGGGCACAATGAAGGCGCGGGTATGGCCGCGTTGACGATCATCGAAGAGTTGGACGGACGGCTCAGAGCCGAGGAGATGTCAAACCTCTACGAGCGTGCCGACGAGTTGCTCGCCAGCTCACAGAACGCGGAAGCCCTGACCCGCCTGCGCGCCGCGGCGCGCCGCGTTTTGGAGGCCGGGCGCACTCGCGCGCGTGACGCCGCGCCGCCGAAGTTCGTTTACGCCGACGATCAAACCGCTGAACTACTGCGCGCAGCCCATCGCATCGCGGGCACGCGCTCGCCTGTGCTCATCACGGGCGAGACGGGCACAGGCAAAGAGCTTCTGGCGCGCATGGTTCATGAGTGGAGCGGCCGGGCCGGGCAGTTCATTGCCCTTAACTGTGCTGCCCTCACCGAACAGTTGCTCGAATCCCTGCTCTTCGGCCACCGGAAAGGCAGCTTCATGGATGCCGTCCAGGATAACGTGGGTATCGTGCGCCAGGCCGCCGGCGGCACACTCTTTCTGGACGAGATCGCGGAACTCAGTCTGGCTAATCAAGGTAAAATCTTACGCCTGATCGAACACGGCGAGGCGCACGCGGTCGGCGCCGCGCAGCCCGAACACATTGACGTGCGAATCGTAGCTTCCACCGGCCACAACCTCAAAGAGCGCGTCGCTCAAAAACAGTTTCGCGACGACCTGCTTTATCGGCTCAACACTTTTCATCTGGAAATTCCGCCCCTCAGGAAACGCACGGAGGACATCCCGGCGCTGGCCGCACACTTCGCCAAAGAGTTTACGGAGCGTCACAACCGCCGCGTGCGATTTACGCCCGAAGCCATTGAGGCCATGCGGCGACTGCCGCTCAAAGGCAATGCGCGTGAATTGCGCTCGCTGATCGAGCGGACAGTGTTGACGGCCGCCGACCGCACGGAGATTAAACGAGACGCGGTCGAAGTCCTCGCCGCCAGACAGACCAATAAGGCTGCGCTGGACGACGCCTGGGCGGGCTGCTCGTTTGAGGAAGAGGTCTTGCGCTATGAGGCGAGCCTGATCAAACTGGCGCTCGAAAATGGCAGGGGCAGCGTCACAAACGCCGCGCGTCTTCTGGGCGTCACGCACCAACGGCTCTGTTCAATGCTCCAGGGCCGCCACAAAGAGCTGCTGACGGCGAAAAAGCCCGCGCAGCAGCGCCGCAGAAGTATCATCCGCAAATCATATGTTCGTAAATCGTGAATCGTGAATCGTAAATAGAAAGAGCGTTCGACAATTTACGATTCACGATTTACGATTTACGAACAATTATATTTCGCGTCGCGAGTTCCGAGACGAAGGCGTCTGGTGGGACTGAGCGTTCCTGTGGGACTGCGCCTTTCTCTCGAATCAGCCCGCGCGCCATCATCTGCGCAATGATCGAGGCCGGAAAGGCCGTCGTTCGCATCATCGCGCTCAGGCCCGTCGCCTCATCAAAGCGATCAATGATGTCGTAGCGCAGAGTCTTCACAACGCCGCCAGCCAGCCCTTGAAACTCCACGCGAACCAGCACCACGTCCGGCTCGTCCGACGAAAGATGTCGCACGAGTATCTCGGCGAGCACGTGTCTGGGGCTCACGCGCGCTCCCTTAACTTCGATCTCTTCGCTGCTTGTCAGCCCCAGGTCCATTAGCAGGCGGAATTTTTCACAGTGCCCCGGGTAGCGAATCGTTTTGTAATCGAGTTCCCGGACGCGCCCCAGAAAACTTTCCGGCAACGTGGAGATTCCCCCGGAAGTCTGGAAGGCTTCCATCTCCCCGAAAGGCTGCGGAAACTCAAGACGCTCAATCTCGGTCAGCGAATCAACTTCTACGATTCGCCCCTCGCGGACGACGCGCGCACGCTCGACATATTCATTAATCAGACCTTCGACGGAAAAGACTATCTGGTAGTTGAGGGGCGGGCGCGGGTTTTGCGGCAATCCGCCGACGCGTATCCGGACTGTTTGTAGCTCTTCGAAACGCTCCGCGCCGTGCGCAACCAGAATTGAAACCATGCCCGGCGCGAGTCCGCAGTCGGGGATGATGTTGATGCCAGCACGCCGCGCCTCCTCGTCAAGCGCCAGCTCCTCGGCCACGACGCGGTTGTTGCCGCCCAGATCGCAGAAGTTAACACGCGCCTCGACGGCCGCGCGCGCCAGCCGCAGGTTGTGATGATAGACGACGCAGCTGATCGCGGCGTCGTGCCCGCGCATCAATTCGATCACCTGTCCGTTATCAATAACATCAACCTGCACGGGCTTGAGCTTGTCGCTCTTGATCGTTTCCGCAACCGCCCGGGCGCGCTCCATCTCAAGGTCTGCGACCGTGACAGCCTCGACGTCCGCGCTGCGCGCCAGATCGAACGCCGCGCCGAGTCCCATTCGACCTGCGCCGAGAATAAGAATCTTCATAAGGGAAGTCTAGCGAGTCTAGCGAGTCTGTCGAGTCCGCTTGATTAAATTTGTGCTGAGCGCAGCCGCTGCGATAATGCCATCGTCACTTTCATCTGATTAACAAAAACTCGATGGACTCGACAGACTCGCTAGACTAAGATCGTGTCACAGGTTTCCAGCGTCTCTCCAGATATTCGGCCACGCGCGTCAGCGGGAAGGTCAGCAAGAGATAGAAGATTGCGACCATCGGCCAGATGGTCAAGGGGGCTGCGTAACTGTTAGCCAGTTGCCGCCCGACCTGCGTCAATTCCGCGAGCGCCAGCACGGAGGCAAGCGATGAGTCTTTCAGCAGCGCAATCGCTTCGTTCGTCAGAGGCGGAACGACCCGCCGGAAAGTTTGTGGAAGAATGATGCGGCGCATAGCCTGCCCGTAGCTCATCCCCAGGGATCGCGCCGCCTCCATCTGCCCTGCGTCTATGGAAAGGATGCCGGCGCGGATGATTTCAGCAATATAAGCGGCGCTGTTGAGCGTCAGCGCGATCACTGCGCTGACGAAGGCCGGGAGTGTTATGCCCGTGACCGGGGGAAGGCCGAAGTGTATGAAGATGATCTGCACCAGCAAAGGGGTCCCGCGAATCACTTCGACGTAGATGGCCGCGGGAATCGAGAGCACGCGCAGTCCCTGCAATCGTGCGAGCGCGAGGAGCAAGCCTATGGGCAGTCCAAAAAGCAAACTCAGCAGCGCCAGGCGCGCGGTCATCCAGACGCCAGTGAGAAATGCCGGGAGCGTGCGGCGCAGGAGACTCAGATCGAAGGCTCTTGAGCTGGTCTGCGGGGCCTGTTTTTCGGCTGCGGCCAGAGCCGCTTCGCCAAACCAACGTTTGTGTATTTGATCGTATTCGCCGCTCGCTCTGATCTTCTTGAGCGCCTCATTAACGGCCTGTTGCAGGTCTTCATTGCCCTGTGCCAGCGCGATGCCGAATTTCTCGTCCGTAAACTGCTCGCCGACCGTCTTTAAATCTTTGTAGCTCTGCCGAATCTTGTAGCGCAGGACGGGCGCGTCGGCCACCACCGCGTCAATTCGCTGGTTGCGTAGATCGAGCATCGCTAAATCTATGGCGTCGTATTTAGAGAGCTCGACGCCCTCCTGCTTCTCAAAGTATTCCTGCGCGGTGGTCCCGAGTTGGACGCCGACACGTTTGCCTCGCAGGTCCTCCGGTTTGGCGATCCCTTGCGTCTCAGTACGCACGGCGATCATCTGACCCGCGTCGTAGTAAGGGTCTGAGAAGAGCAGGGAAGTTTTTCGCTCCGGCGTGATCGTCACGCTCGACATGACGATATCGAATGAGCCATTTTGGAGCGCCGGGAAGATGCCATCGAAATTCGAGTTGATGAAAACGGGACGCACCCCGAGTTCCCTCGCAATAGCGTTGCCTAAATCAATATCAAAGCCGACGTACTCTCCATCCTCCACGCTCTCAAGCGGCGCGTAGGTGGCGTCCGTGCCGATGCGGAGCTCGCCGCTGCTGCGGACGCGGTCAAGCGCCGCTTGTTTACGCGAACAACTTTGAAAAGCCAAGAGAGAGAAAACAAAGAGAACTACAGCAATGCTCCGCTTATATTGGCTCATGAGATTTTGTCACTCTTCCTGTCCGAGAGTTCCCCGCGTGCCCTTGTCTGTGTCCAGCTTCAACGCTTCAGGTTGGTCTGTGTCGGCGGAATCGTCATCCTCGTGGAAGCTGCGCATGAACGCCTGCGTCTCCGCCCTCTGCGGATTGCTAAAGACCTCCTGCGCCGTTCCGGCTTCGACGGCGTGGCCGCCCTCGAAATAGATAACCTGGTCCGAGATGCGCCGCGCAAAATTCATGTCGTGCGAAACGACGACGAGCGTCTTGCCCAGATCGTCGAGCGCGCGCAGCATCCGGGCGACGCTCTGGATCAACTGCGGATCGAGCGCCGATGTCGGCTCATCGAACAAGATCACGTCGGGCTCCATGGCGAGCGCGCGCGCGATGGCGACGCGCTGCTGCTGTCCGCCTGAGAGCTGCGCCGGAAAAGCGTCTTCTTTGTCGGCGAGGCCGACTTTGTGCAGGTAATGGCGGGCGACTTCTTCGGCCTCCTTGCGCTGCATCCCCTTGACGGTCATCGGCGCTTCCGTGCAGTTGCCGAGCGCCGTCAGGTGTGGGAAGAGGTTGAAATTTTGAAAGACGATGCCGACGCGCTCGCGCAAGCGACGCGTCAACTCCTTCTCTTCGGTGGCCGTGAGCCGGCGCTCTTCCGCTCCCAGAACTTCGACGCCGCCGATCACTAACCGTCCGCGGTCAAATTTCTCCAGCCTGTTCATGCAGCGCAGCATCGTTGACTTGCCGCAGCCCGAGGGGCCTAAGATGGTCGTCAACTGTCCTTCCTTGATCTGAAAGGTGGCGTTGTTGAGAACAGTGTTTGTCCCGTAGCGTTTGACTATATTTGTGACTTCGATCACGCGGACGTCTCCTGAAATAACTTTGACTTCCAATATCAAGAATGCGGGTTTGCCGAGCGAGGCGTGCGGCGGAGTCTAGCAAAAGTATCGTGAATCGTAAATCGTGAATCGTAAATAGAGAAAAGACGCTTTCGACGATTTACGATTCACGATTTACGATTTACGAACAAACGATTTACGATTTACGCGCCGCATGTTAGACTCCGCCGCGATTCCATTATTATCTTCAGGCGACCATGCGAGAAGAGCGCGACGCTAAATTTCGTCCGGTTCACCAGAACCTGGACACGGCTTACGTCAACCTGGCTGCGTTGCTGCGCTATTTACAGCAGCGCGAATTCGCGGGAAGGGTCCACGTCGAGCTGGATGAGTACGAGGCGGACGTCCTGTTCGATGCGACGGGGCGGCCGCGCGCGCGGGAGACGGACCATGCGACGGGCCGCCAGGCCGAAGGCGAAGACGCCTTGCAGCGCCTGCTGGTCCGCGCCAGCGAGCCTGGCGGTCTCGTCAGCGTTTATCAAAAGGAAGTCGAGGACGCGGGCGGCGAAGAACCTTCCGGGGCTGAATCTGATTCGGAGGACGGGACGGCCGAAGGCGCGGCGGCGGCGTCCGATGAAGAGAGGGAGTGGGACGAGCTGGTGAGTCTGAGCGGCGAAGTTATTGCCACAATCGAGCGCGCGGCGCTGAGCGCGGGCGCGGATTTCAAGAGCATCTTCCGCTCCGTACGGCTGGGTATGGCGGACGATTACGCATTCCTGGACCCGTCGCTGGGCCGCTTCGAATACCAGCACGGGAGAGTTCGGCTGCGCGTGCAGCCGGGCGTGAGCGCATACGTTTCGAGCATTTCAGAGGCCATGCGCCGCGTCGTTAACGCCATCGCTACGGGGCCGCGGCGTGCCTCGCTGCGCGAGCGCGTCGCGCTTGAGCTGGCGGTCCTGGCGCGTCGGCGCCAGTCGCAACTGGCGAAATTCAAATTCACCCCGCAGCTTGACCGCATCGCGGGAACGCGCGTGTTGTGAAAACAATTATGAATTTTGAGTTTTGAATTTTTAATTAAAATCCGAAATTCAAAATTCAACATTCAAAATTCAACATTATGTTTAAGTGGACCGCATTCTGGATGGCTTTTGGCACGTTGTTTCTGGCCGAGATGGGTGATAAAACGCAGCTGGCGGCGATTACGCTCGCAGCCCAGACGCGGTCGCCCGTCGCGGTCTTTCTCGGGGCGGCGCTGGCGCTCGCTCTGGTCTCCTTGATCGGCGTCGCCGTCGGCACGGCCCTCGGCAAATATTTGCCCGAGGATATAATTCATAAGACGGCGGCAGCCGCTTTCATAGTCATCGGCGTTCTGATGCTCTGGGGGAAAATGTGAAAGGAAAAAGATCGTAAATCGTAAATCGCGAATCGTAAATAGAAAGAACCAGGGCGCTCGTCTATTTACGATTCACGATTTACGATTTACGATTCACTCGTCATGTTTCCATTCAAAAATATTCTATTCCCGACCGACTTTACGCCGCACGCGCGGGCGGCCCTGAAGTACGCGGCGGCTTTTGCGCGCGAGGGGGGCGGGCGCGTCGTGCTTTTCAGCGTCCAGGAGGGCAGCGTGCCCGCGAATCTCTTGACGCTGCCGGAGCGCGTCTTCGAGGAGTCGGATAAACGCTGGCTGCAAACTTTGCGCGCGGAGGTCAAAGACATCCTGGCGGACCCGCTGCTCGCCGGGCTCGAAGTTGACCCGGTCATCATAGAGGGCGAGCCCGCGCCGGAGATCGCGCGCGCCGTGCGCGACTTTAACATAGACCTCGTGACCATCGTCACGCACGGCCGCAAAGGTCTCTCAAGAGCGCTCTGGGGTTCGACTGCCGAGGAGATTATCGCAGAGGCCCCTTGCCCGGTGTTGACGATCCGGCCCCCACAGCGCGATTTCGTCGAGCACAGGGAGAGCCACACGGAGATTCGGCTCAACCGCGTGCTTTTGGCGACCAACTTTCGCCCGTCCTCGATCAACGCTTCGAAGTTTGCGGCGGAGTTCGCCGGGCGCTTTGGCGCGGAACTTCACACGCTCTACGTGATCGGCGACTACATGGAGCAGATGGCAGAGATTTTCCCGGAGAGCGCCGGGACGAAGGTTTCGCAACTGCGCGAGTACGTCATGGAGAAGATGGGAAGCTTCGAGCGCGAGGCCGGGGGGCGCGTCATCGCGCACGTCGCCGAAGGAAGACCTTACGAAGAGGTCGTGAGGCTGGCGACTGACAAGGACGTGGACTTGATCGTCATCGGCACGAGCGTCCACTCAACGATTTTCGGGGGCGCGCCGGTTCTAGGCCCTGAGATCGAGCGCGTCGTGCGCAACGCGCCCTGCCCCGTGCTCTGCGTCCCCTCGGGCAAGGTCGTCACCCCTCACCCGGCGCGCGTCGCGGAGCCCGTGCCTCAAATGTAGTGATGAGTAATGAGTGATGAGTTAGAGCGTGTTTTGACTCATCACTCATCACTCATCACTCATCACTGTTTTATTGTCCGCTTTGCATCGGAAGCCCCGCGTTCACCCAGGCATCGGTTCCGCCGAGGAGGGCCGCCGCGTTCTCGATTCCGTTCTTTTTCATGGTCAGCACCGCACCGGCGCTGGAATGCTCGGCCGGTCAAGAGCAGTAGGTGACTATCATCTTGTCGCGCGGCAATTCATCGAGCCGTGAGGCCACCTGAGCCGCTGGGATATTGATCGAGCCCTTGATGTGATTCTGCTTGTAAGTATCTGCTGACCGCACGTCAACTACGATGGCCGTGCCTTTGCTGAGCGCATCTCGCAATTCAACGGTCGTAATGCGCCGGACCCCGTCATCCGGCGTGGCGGGCGGCGTGATTATTATGGGCGTGGATGCGGTCGAAGGCGTCTGGGCGGTCGAAGTCGAAACGGTCGGCTGCTTCACCGCGTTCGCGCCATTACTTGCCCCCGCGTTGCTGCTCGTCTGTTGATTCACCTGATTCGTCGAACCACACGCCGTCATCAGCACAGCCGCGAGCGCGACCGCCGACAGCGAAAAGAAAAGACGCATTTAATAAACCCCTTTCGATTGCGGATTGCGGAATGCGGATTGAAAACAAGATGCGGGAATCTTTCTAAATCCGCAATCCGAAATCCGCATTCCGCAATCGGCTCACTGTTTTTCCGTCGGGTAGCCTGCGTTGACCCAGGCGTTATAGCCGCCTAGAAGGGCGGCTGTGTTCTCGATTCCGTTCTCTTTCATGATCCGCGCCGCACGGGCGCTGGAGTGTTCGGCCGGTCAAGAGCAGTAGGTGATGATCACCTTGTCGCGCGGCAGCTCTTTGGCGCGCGCTTCGAGGTCCTGTGATGGAATCCAACGTGCGCCCTTGATGTGTCCGGCTTTGAAAGACTCCTCGCCGCGCACGTCAACGATGACGGCTTTACCGCTCTGCATGGCTTGATGCGCCTCTTCCGGCGTGATGCGGCGCACGCCGTCACCTTCCGTTTGCGGCTGCGTCACCGACGAAGAGGGACTTGAAGTAGCTGTAGATGGCGGCGCGACCTCGCGCCGGGTCACAGTCGTCTGCTTTGTGCGGGAGGTGTAGCGCTTTTTGGTTTTGCCTTTTTTCGTCTGTCCCGCGACCCCTCCGGTCAGCAGAGCGAGCACGAGCAGGACCGCGATTGATAATAAAATCCTGTAACGCATCGAATTTTATCTCCCGAAATTTGAGGAGGCCGAAACCTTCGGTCGTACTGGCCGCCGCTAGCTTCTCGGCCCGGATAGTTCTAACATTTTCTCCACCGCATCGCAAAAGCCGCGCGCGCTTTATTCGTTCGTTTCGGGAACTGAGGTAGAATAGCTCATCGGTATTTGAAGGCGCGCCCATTTAGCTCTAAACTCTTTAACACCCGATTCTCTTGAATTGAAATCGTTGACTCATCCATCTGAAGGCTTGCGAGGGTTGATTGATGTCGCAGCCGACCTATCTACAATCCGGTAACCGTGTCGGCGTCGTCGGCGCTGGGCCCGCGGGCTCTTTCTTCGCCATCGAGCTGCTGCGCCGCGCACGCTCGCTCGGCCTCACCATCAAGGTAGATATTTACGACGGCAAGAATTTCGCCAAGAAGGGCGCGCCCGGCTGCAACATGTGCGCCGGGGCTGTCAACTATCGCCTCATTCAGGAGATCGAGCGCTCGACGACGACCATCCCGCGCGAAGTCATCCACTACGAAATTGAAGGCTACGCGGTCCATTACCAGGATTCGACCGCACGCCTTGAGAATGATCCGTTGAAGAAGATTTACGGCGTCTATCGAGGTGCTGGACCCGTGAGCACTGAGAACCCTGACGGCGCGCGGAGCTTCGATCAGTTCCTGCTCAGCCAGGCCATCAAACTTGGCGCGACTCATATCCCGCAGAACGTTCAGGACATTGACGTGCCGACCACGCTCGAAAGCCGTCCGGTTCTCAATCTGGTGGACAACTCAAGCGTCGAATACGACCTGGTCGTCGGAGCTTTCGGCGTCAATTCACAGCTCGCGAATCGCCTGCTCTACGGCTACCAGCCCCCGCCGACCTGGAAGACCTGCGTCATCGAAGCGCGCGTCCCCGAAGAGTTCCAGCGCGAAAAGCTGCACAAGATGATTCACTTCTTCGTCCTCAAGCAGCCGGACATACGCTACATCGCGCTCATCCCCAAAGGGGAGCACGTCACCATCACGGCCATCGGCGAAGACGTGAACGTCGTCTCGACCGAACGTCTCGTGCGCGATTCCTACATGCGCGATTACCTGCCGCCGGACTGGAAGCTGGATTGTCATTGCCACCCGCGCGTGGCCCTGGGTGCGGCGCGCCTCCCATACAGCGAGCGCTTCGTCATCGTCGGCGACGCGTCCGACTCGCGCTATTTGAAGAACGGTGTGGAGTCCGCGCTGGTGACGGCGCGTCTCGCAGTGGATTGCGTCATCAATCACGGGCTGACGGCGCGCGATTTCGAAAAGCATTTCTGGCGGCAGTGTAGCCGCGTCTTCGGGCGCGACAATATTTACGGCCGGATGCTGTTCGAAATTTACGACCGCGTCTTCCCGCACCCTTTGCTCGCCCCCGTCTACTTCGCCGTGCTCCGTTCGGAAAAGAGACTGAAGCATCCGGGCGCGCTGCTTTCGAACGCGCTCCTGGCGGCCTTCACTGGCGATCAATCGTACAAGCGCATCCTTTTGAGCGCCATGAACCCGCGCCTGGCCGGGCGCATGGTGGGCCGCGGCGTGGCCCTGGCCTTCAATCGCGTGAAAAGCTCAGTCTCGCGCACGGAGCGGCAGGCGGTTCGCGGCCTGCGCCTGCGCGACGGCTCGCGCGTCGCCATCGTCGGGGGTGGTCCGGGCGGGGCCGCATGCGCCATCCGCCTCCTGAGGAATGCGCGCACGCGACACATAAATTTGCGCGTGACGATTTACGAGCCGAAGCACTTTCCGCGCCACCATAACCCCTGCATCGGCGTGCTCGCGCCTCCGACCGCGCAGTTCCTGCACGACAAGCTGAAGATAGACCTGCCGGCCACGATGATCAGGCGCACGATCAAGGGCTATCGTCTGCACGGCGACCGGAGCGAGATAGAGCTGCGCGCGCCCACCAACGAAGAGCCTTCGCTGATGGTCTCGCGCTCCGAGTTCGATCACCTGTTGCTGGAGCGCGCCGTCGCAGAAGGGGCGCGCGTTCTGAACGACCGCGTCACAGGGCTGGAGTTTCACCCGGACAATCCTGAGCACCCTGTGCGCGTCTATTCCGAGGGCGCGTCGCACTCGGCAGACATGATCGTCGCCGCGTGCGGGCTCGACGACGGGCTGCTTTCGGTGCTCGAACAGGTCAGCCCGCGCCGCCGCAGCTACCGCCGCCCGAAAGAGTACATGCACTCGATCATCGTCAAGCTGCCCTGCGACGAGCGTTACATAGAGAAGCGCCTGCACGGCGAGATCCACGCCTTCCTGCTTTCGGATTTGCCGCGCATAGAGTTCGGCGCGATCACGCCGAAGCTGGATCACGTGCTGGTCAACATCGCTGGCCGGCGCGTGCGCTCCACAGACATGGAAGATTTTCTGTTGCACCGTCAGGTTCGCCCGCTCCTGCCGCGCTTCAATTTGCAGCAGCTCAACTACTACGAGGGCCGCGCGCCGGTGCGCCACGCGCGCAACGTTTCGTGGGACCGGTTCGTGGCCGTCGGCGACGCCACGGGCTGGCTCCGCCCCTTCAAAGGCATGGGCATCACGACGGCGATTCAGACTGGAGCGACCGCCGCGGACGTGATGATGGAGCGCGGCATTGACGGGGTCGCGCTCGAAGCCTACGGCCTGCGCCTGCGCGACCTGACGGAAGACCATTATCACGGGCGTGCGCTTCGTCGTCTCTGCCGCACAGGGATGAGCATGGGCGTGATGGACGGCGTGATCGAACTCGCCAAGACCAATCAGGACCTGTACACCATCCTCTACGACACCATCTCGGGCCAGTACTCTTACCGGCGCATCTTCCGCGACCTCCTGCGCTCGACGCTCTTCTTCAAGATGAGCGCCCTCACGATCAAGCGCGCTTTGCGTCCCGCCGGATGATGGATTTTGATTCTCAATCAGACACTACCCAAAAATCTTGTGGTGGGTCGGATTCTTTTCTGAACGCCTGCTATGTAACGTGGCGCGCGATCCATCATACGCGACAAAAGTCATTGCCCCTCGGGGTCAGCCCACACCGCCGTTCCATACGCAAGCACCTCGGTTAACCCAGGCGATAGTTCCGTGGCATCGTATCGAAAACTTATTATCGCGTTCGCGCCCAATTGCGCCGCCTCTTGCACCATGTTTGAAAAAGCGGTAGCGCGCGCTTGTTCACAGACGTAGATCATTGAAGTGACTTGGCCGCCCGCTATCGACTTGAAAGTGGCAGCGACGTTCGCTGCCGCGCTGGCCGCCCGCACAGTTAGGCCCCGCACTATGCCCATGGCGTAAGCGATCTTAAAACCGGGGATTTCGAGTCCGGCGGTGACTAGGGCGGGGTGAATCGGCCAACTGGGGGCGGGCTGTTGATGGGGTGGGACCTGGGGGCGTTGTGGGAGTGGCTGTTGGCTCATTGGTTGTCCTTTCAAGGGGTGGCTTTGAAATCGGGTTCAGAATACATTAGAAGTCAGCAGAGTTGTATGCCGTGGGTGGTCGGCTGATCCACCACCAAAAATCTTGCATGTTTATAAAAAAGTGCTATAGTGCGGCTTCCTCCCAGTCCGATATAACTTGCCCAGCGTTTAATTGATAGTTTCAGCCTTGCCCGGCTCGCTCGCAACGCGCTATTGCGTACCCGCGTGCGAGGCAGAGCTTTACTGTTTACGGCCTTATACCTGTGTATCTAGGCAACGGGAGTTCTTTGTCAGGCTCGTTGATTTACGGCAGTGCTTAAGATAGTTCTGGGCCGCTTTTAAGTGCTGCTCTCACCCACAACTTTTTCTTTCCGAGGAGGACGAATGAAAAAAATCTTCACCATATTTGCCTCAATTCTCTTGTGTGTCATGGCGCTGGCGCCGACGCCGTCCGAAGGACGAAAGGGCGTGACGCGCGCGGACAATCAAAAATCTCAGGGCAAGATTCACCGTAAAGGCAAGGACAAGATTGCAGATCAGTACATCGTCGTCTTCAAGGACCAGACGACGGGCGACTTCTCCGTGGCAGAGGAACTGGCGGACCTGATGGTCAAGACCTACGGGGGCAAGATCAAGCATCTCTATAAACACGCGCTCAACGGCTTCGCCGTCAACATGCCGGAAGAGGCTGCGCTCATGTTAAGCGAAGACCCGCGCGTCGAGTACGTGGAAGAGGACGGCGTGATGACTGCCAACGCGACGCAGACCGGCGCCACGTGGGGGCTTGATCGCATAGACCAGCGCGACCGCCCGCTCAACGGCACCTACGTTTACAACTTCACGGGCTCGGGAGTCCGTGCCTACGTCATAGACACAGGCATTCGCACCAGCCACACGCAGTTCGGGGGGCGCGCCTCGGCCGTCTATGACGCCTTTGGCGGCAACGGCCAGGATTGCAACGGGCACGGCACGCATGTGGCGGGCACAATCGGCGGTTCCACCTACGGGGTTGCCAAGAGCGCTTACCTGCGCGCCGTGCGCGTCCTCAACTGTAGCGGCTCCGGCAGCACCTCGGGCGTCATCGCCGGCGTCAACTGGGTGACGCAGAATCACATCAGTCCGTCTGTGGCGAACATGAGTCTCGGCGGCGGGGCCAGCTCGTCTCTGGACACGGCGGTTCAAAACTCAATCAACTCGGGAGTCACTTACGCCATCGCCGCCGGCAACAGCAACACGGACGCCTGCACGCAATCTCCGGCACGCGTCGGCGCGGCCATCACCGTCGGCTCGACGACCAGTTCGGACGCGCGTTCCTCTTTCTCCAACTACGGCACGTGCGTTGACATCTTCGCGCCGGGCTCCAGTATCACTTCGGCCTGGAGCACCAGCGACACGGCGACCAACACCATTAGCGGCACTTCGATGGCGACGCCGCACGTGGCGGGTGTCGCCGCGCTTTACCTGCAAAGGTTCCCGTCCGCATCGCCCGCAACTGTGCGAAGCGCCATCGTCAACGCCTCGACGACCGGCAGGCTGACGGGCATCGGCTCAGGCTCACCGAATCGCCTCTTGTATTCGTTGCTGCCCTGAGCGTTGATGTAATGCTCAGCCCCGTCAGGGGCGTTATATCAGTAGCCCGGGGCGTAAGCCCCGGGTTAAGACGCAAACAAAATATTGAAGCCCCGTAGGGGCGACAGAAACATCTGTCGCCCCTACGGGGCTCGATTATTATCTTATAACGTATACCCAGGGCTTACGCCCTGGGCTAAACTCTTCCGCCCCTGACGTGGCTTCTTGCTCTTTACTCTGCTCGCCCGCCCTTAGATGCCCCTGAGAGAATTAAGAAAGATGTTGGAACGAGCTGCGCCGTTAAGTTAAGATGCGCCCACAAAATGAGAGCGCTACCGATTTATCAATCCAGCAACCATCCGGCACAATGGGCGAAGGTGATTGACCACACGCGCTGCATCGGGTGTCACGCCTGCACGACTGCCTGCAAGTCCGAGAACGAAGTGCCGCTTGCTGTGACGCGCACTTACGTCAAGCACGTTGATGTAGGGCTCTTTCCGCAAACGCGCCGCGCGCATCAGGTGACGCGCTGCAATCAGTGCGCGCACGCCCCGTGCGTCACGGCCTGTCCGACGACGGCCATGTTCAAGCGCCCGGACGGCATCGTTGATTTCGACAAGTCAATCTGTATCGGCTGCAAGGCTTGCATGGCCGCGTGCCCTTACGACGCGATCTTCATCAACCCGGAAGATCATTCGGCGGAAAAGTGTAACTTCTGCGCGCACCGCATAGACATGGGGCTTGAGCCCGCGTGTGTCGTGGTCTGCCCGACGGAGGCAATTCTCGTCGGCGACATGCATGACCCGGCGTCGAAGGTCGCTGAGATCGTTAACCGCGAGCCGGTCACAGTGCGTCGCCCGGAGAAAGAGACTCTGCCGAAACTCTTTTACAAGGGAGCGCACCAGGCGACCCTGGACCCGCTGGCGGCGAAGCGTCCCGCTGGCGGACTCTTCATGTGGAGCGAGCAGCTTGAAGATGCCGGCACAGTCGTGTCCGGCAACCCGGATTACAACAACACCTCTGCCGCCGCGCTCCTCTCTTACGACGTGCCGCACTCGATCCCCTGGGACTGGCGCGTGAGTCTCTACACCTGGACGAAAGGGATTGCCGCGGGCGCTTACCTGATTCCGCTCTTGCTGGTCATCTTCGGCCTGATGGAGACGGACAATCCTCTCTGGCTCTGGGTCGCGCCGGTCGTCTCGGGCGCATTCTTAGCGATAACGGGCGGTTTGCTGGTCTGGGACCTGGAGCACCCGGAGCGTTTCTATCTGATCTTCACGCGCCCGCAGTGGCGCAGTTGGCTCGTTAAAGGGGCTTTCATCATCGCAGCCTACGCGCTCGTGCTTGCGCTGCATTTCCTGGCGAGCGTCATCGGTAGCCGCGTCCTCCAGCGCTGGCTGATCTTGCCGGGTTTGCCGCTCGCCGTGCTGACGGCTGTTTACACAGCATATCTTTTCGCGCAGGCGAAGGCGCGCGACCTGTGGCAGAACCCACTCTTGCCGCCGCACCTGGTCTTGCAGGCGCTCGTCGCGGGTACGGCCGCGCTCCTGCCATTCGCTGCGTGGCGAGCGCCGCAACTTTTCTTTGCGCTCTTTTGGGCGCTCGGAGTCACGAGCCTTCTGCACCTTCTGATAGTCTGGGGCGAAGTTACTTTGACGCACCCGACGGCGCATGCGCGGCTCGCGGTCCGTGAGATGTTGAGGGGCAGATACAGCGCTTTCTTCTGGTCCGGGGTCGTCTTGAGCCTGCTCGGCGCTCTTGCTCCCTGGCTCAGCCTGCTGGGGGATTACGATGTTCCTTTGGGCCTCGCCTCTTCAGCGCTCGCGCTCGCGGGACTGCTGCTTTACGAGCACGCTTACGTTCAGGCGGGACAATCTGTGCCGTTGGCCTGAGGTGATGGCGGCGCGCGAGATCGTAATTGTCGGATGAGTTCGTCCGGGAGATTATTCCTATGGGAACATTTTACGTCAGGTGCAAGATCGAGAACCCGGTTGACCGTAAGAAGGCCGCTGTCATCCCTAAGCTTCTTGTGGACACGGGGAGTGATTACACGTGGGTGCCTGCGACAATCCTGGACAAACTCGGCATTGATCGGGAGAAGAAAGATTTGCCGTTTGTGATGGCTAACGGGCAGCAGATCACACGCAGCGTCGGCTTTGCGATTATTCGCCTGGACAAGTTTTTTACGATTGACGAAGTGGTGTTCGCAGAAAAAGGCGACCTCCTGCTTCTCGGCGCGAGAACACTTGAAGGGCTGAACCTGGCAGTGGATTCAAAAAGGAAGAAACTCGTCGCGGCGGGGCCTCTTCTAGCTGCCCGGACGAAAGGCGTCGCTTAGCTTGAAAGGTTAGAAATATGGTTGAGCGTATGGAATGGATCAAACGGCAATTCTCGTTCGGGCTCCCGCTGGGGGTGTACCCGAACGTCGTGGAGCGCGTGCGCGGGACCCCTGCGAGGCTCGAAGACCTGACGCGCTCGCTGCCTGAGGAGATACTGACGCGGCGCGACAGCGACAAGTGGTCAATCCAGGAACAGGCAGGGCATCTACTGGACCTGGAGTCTCTGGGAATGAATCGCCTCGACGATTTCGAAGCAGGGCGCGAGACGCTCCAGGCGGCGGACATGGAGAACCGCAGGACGCACGGAGCGAATCACAACGCGGACTCAATCGAAAACATCCTCTCGACCTTTCGCCGCGAGCGAATGGAGTTCGTCCGCAGGCTCGATGCCTACGACGAAGAGTTCGTGAAGAGGACGGCGCTCCACCCGCGCCTTCAGATGCAGATACGCGTGCTCGACCTCGTTTTCTTCATCGCCGAGCACGACGATCATCACCTGGCGCGGATTTCGGAGTTGAAGCGCTTATTTATAAAGTGACCATGAAACTTAACGAGTTGAACCAACGTGTCAGCGCGGCGCGCAAGGAGACCGAAGGAAGGGGCGAGACTTTCTATCCGGGGCCGAGCCGCATTCACCTGGCGGCGTTTCCGCCGAAAGAGCGTTGGGACGATTGGGTCGAGCTGGACTCAAGGGCCTGGCCCGAGCGCAAGGAGCGCCGCTACATGCTCGTGCCGACGACCTGCTTCAACTGCGAATCGGCCTGCGGTCTCCTGGCTTACATAGATCGTGAGAGCTTGCAGGTCCAGAAGTTCGAGGGGAACCCGGAGCATCCTGGCTCGCGCGGGCGCAACTGCGCCAAAGGCCCAGCCACGCTCAATCAGGTCACGGACCCAGACCGCATTCTTTATCCTTTGAAGCGCGCCGGGCGGCGCGGCGAGGGCAAATGGACGCGCGTCAGTTGGGACGAGGCGCTGAACGACATCGCTGGGCGCATCCGCAAAGCCATCACCGAGGGCAGGCATAACGAAGTCATGTACCACGTGGGCCGCCCCGGCGAGGACGGGTTCACCGAAAGAGTCCTGGCGTCCTGGGGCGTGGACGGCCACAACTCGCACACGAACGTCTGCTCGTCCAACGCGCGCGCAGGCTATCAATACTGGCTGGGGCTCGACCGCCCCAGCCCGGACCACGCGAACGCGCGCGTCATCCTCCTCATCAGCTCGCACCTTGAGGCGGGCCACTACTTCAACCCGCACGCGCAGCGTGTGATCGAGGGAAAAGCGCAGGGGGCGAAGCTCATAGTCTTCGACACGCGGCTCTCGAACACGGCGACGCACGCGGACTTCTGGGTCTCGCCCTATCCTGGGTCGGAAGCTGCGATCCTGCTCTCGATTGCGAACTACCTGATTCAGCACAATCTCTACGACCGCGAGTTCGTGCGCCGCTGGTGGAACTGGGAAGAGTACATGGCGGTCGAGCGCCCGGAGATTAAGACCACCTTTGAAAACTTCGAGAGCGAGCTGAAGAAGCTTTACGAGAGCTACACCTTCAAGTTTGCCGCCGCTGAATCCGGCGTTGACTCCGGGGTGATTGAAGAGATTGCGAAAACGGTGGCGAGCGCCGGGACGCGCTTTTCGAGCCACAACTGGCGCTCGGCTGCCGCGGGCAATAGCGGCGGCTGGACCGTGGCGCGTTCCCTCTTCATGCTCAACGCGCTGCTCGGCGCAGTGGCGACCGAAGGCGGTGTCTTCCCGAACGCCTGGAACAAGTTTGTCCCGAAACCCATCTACATGCCGCCGCATCCGAAAAGCTGGAACGAGCTGACCTGGCCGCGCGAATACCCTCTGGCAATGAACGAGCTCTCCTTCCTGCTGCCGCACTTCTTGAAAGACGGGCGAGGGAAGCTGGAGGTCTATTTCACGCGCGTTTACAACCCCGTGTGGACGAACCCCGACGGCTTCTCCTGGATAGAGGCTTTGACGGACGTGGACCGAGTCGGCTGCTATGTTGCGCTGACGCCGACCTGGAACGAGACGGCCTATTTCGCGGACTATATTCTGCCGATGGGTCACGGGAGCGAGCGGCACGACATACATTCTTACGAGACGCACGACGCGCAGTGGATAGGCTTTCGCCAGCCTGTGCTGCGCGCGGCGCGAGAGCGTATGGGCGTTCATGTGAGCGACACGCGCCTCGTGAATCCAGGCGAGGTCTGGGAAGAGAACGAGTTCTGGCTGGAACTCACCTGGCGCATTGACCCTATGGGCGAACTGGGCATTCGCCAGTTCGCCGAATCGAAACGTCATCCTGGCGAGCGTCTGAGCGTTGACGAATACTACGGCTACATCTTCGAGAACTCCGTGCCGGGGTTGAAGGAGCGGGCCGCGGCCGAAGGTTTGACGCCGCTTGAATTCATGCGGCGCTACGGCGCATTCGAAATCAGCAAAAAGGTCGGTGCCGTTTACGAAGAGGAGGTCCCGCAATCAGAGCTTGAAGACGTTCGCGTGGACAGTTTCGGTCGCGTCTATACGAAAACCCCTAAGCCCGCTTCGCCGAACATCGTGCCCATCGCGAGCCCGGACCCTGACGATGAAGGGCGGCGGCTCGTCGGCGTTAAAGTCGGCGACCGTGTGGTGCGCGGCTTCCCGACGCCGAGCGGGCGGCTTGAGTTCTACTCGCGCACGCTTGCCGACTGGGGATGGCATGAGGAGAGCATCCCCGTTTACATCAAGAGCCACGTGCACCCTGAAAACCTCGCCGACGATCAGACGGTTCTCATCTCCACTTTCCGCCTGGCCGTACAGATTCACACGCGGAGTGCCAACGCCAAGTGGCTGGACGAAATCGCGCACACCAATCCTTTGTGGATTCACCCGGCACACGCCGCGCGGCTCAAGGTGCGGACCGGCGATCTGGTCCGCGTCGAGACGGAGATCGGGCACTTCGTCGTCCGCGCGTGGGTCACGGAAGGGATTCGGCCAGGCATAGTCGCGTGCAGCCACCACATGGGACGCTGGAAGTTGACGGAGGAGGGGCAGCGCCAGTTGATGGCGACCGTCGCGCTCAATCATCAGGGAAGCCGCTGGGGTTTAAAGCGCGAGCGTGGAGTTGCGCCTTACGAGTCCGCGGACCCGGACACACAGCGCATCTGGTGGACCGACGTCGGCGTGCATCAGAACTTAACTTTTCCTGTTCATCCCGATCCTGTGTCGGGGCAGCACTGCTGGCATCAGGCAGTGCGCGTGAAGAAGGCCGGGGCAGAGGACCGCTACGGAGACATCAACGTTGATGTGAAGCTGGCGCACGAGGTTTATCAGAAGTGGCTCGCGATGACACGCCCCGCGGACACTCACTCGCCCGACGGCACGCGCCGCCCCTACTGGCTCCTGCGCCCGCTCAAACCCGCCAGAGAGTATTTCCGCCTGCCGGAAGAAGGGGAATTAGTGGGCGCGGACTGATGCCTGTGGCTCACAGTCGGACTCATTCGGTAACGAGCGCAGCGATGCAACGGTCGAGCGCGGCACATTTGGTTTCGTAGAAGTGTTAGTTGAAATTAAGGGGCGCAGCCTAAGCCTTTATTCGTAGTGATATTTGCAGGAGATGATAATAACTTGCTCGTCCGTCACCTTATAGACGAGACGATGTTCATCTGTGATGCGACGCGACCAATAACCTTTCAACTCATGCTTCAACGGCTCAGGCTTGCCGACACCCTCGAATGGACTTCGCGCGGTTTCGCTAATCAGGCGGCGGATACGCTCGAAGAGCTTCTTATCCGTCTTCGCCCAGTCGCTGTAATCATCAAAAGCTGTTCGGTGAAAAGCAATCAACCTCACTGAAACTGCTCCTGATCTGGCGCGACGATGTTCTGTGCGGTTTCAACGTCGGCGACGGCGCGCAAGAGGTGTTCGCGGTTTGCGGGAGAGCGCAGGAGATAAGCAGTTTCATCACGCTCATAGACGGCGATTTCGATCTCTTTATCTTTGAACAATTCCTTGAGGGCATCGAGGAACCGTTGATCAAGTTCGTCGGCTTTGACACGGTAGATAGCGTCCATACTTAACTCCTTCGCTGGTTCGAGCGCAGCAAGCTTAACGCTTTTCGTCTGATGCTTCAACAATCACCAGCTCATCGGTAATCAACTCGGAAAGCTCGTAAACGAAGTTATGGATTTGGCGGAAAGTGCGCGGCGCATTCGGTTTCGTGGAAATGTAGGTTGCCGCGTGGTTTCGTGAGTCAAAAGGTCAGACCCGCTTCGTTCCGGTGTGGAGTATTTGGACAGCTTCGGCCGGAACCTGGATGGGAACGAAATATTTCGCGGGATAGAGATAATCTTCGCCCGTTTCATCAACAACGCGAATGTAGTTGTTGACGGCGGCGCGATCATCCGGCAAGGCTTCATAAACCTTGCGAACTTCGAGCGATTCGGGATAGCCTCCGTCGTCGATGCACAGCACGTATGGGCTAATCAAATCATTTGACACGGCAGCTAATAGAGACGGGTGAGGTGAGGATCAGGCCGTTTGCAGTTCGCGGACGTGAGCCATGTCGCGCCGTGCGAGCGGGCGGACTTGGGATGCCAGTAGGGTGATGACCGCGATGGTTTCTCCGGTGAGCGTCATGAACTCGACTTCGTAACCTGCGCCGTTCTGGTGGAGGTGCACGACCGTGCCGATGTCGCCTGCCTTGAGACCTTCTTCGTGTAAGTCTTCTGTTAAGACAATGCAATCGTGTTCTTTAATCATATCTTGCCTCTAAAGGATAAGCCGTGATGAGACGGGGCGCAAGCTCGCCATGATCCAACTGCCAGACGGTGCGGACACGTGGTGTGCGCCCGTCCGGTGTGTTCAAATCCCCCTCCACTTCAAATCGCGGCCCGAAAAGAGTCTCTCTGGCGCTGCTCACCGCATAACGCTGACCATGTTCGCGTAGCGCCTGAGCCAGCGTCTCCCAAGCTTCAGCATCGAACCCAAACGCACTAAAGAAACGCGCTTTGCTCGCGCCGTACACATGTTCTGTGTTGAGCAAGTATTCAGTGATCTTCTCGCGCTCCACCAGCGCAAGATGTGCGTTCGGTAGTTTCAATTGCCTCTTCCTTCGACAATCGCAAGCTCATCCGACGCCACCTTGTAAAGCTCGTAAATAAGATTGTCAATCTGGCGGTCAAGGACGGTACATTTCGATTCTAGGGCGGTTGAACGATACTGCACAAATGGAAGATAAAATATACATAAACGCCGTGCTTGAAAATCCAACTTTCCGTGCTGAAGATTTACCCACACCAACTGATTGAAGAGCGCGAGCCGCCAACAGAGCAGGAAGAAGAGAGCAATGATCAGCCTGGGTTACCAATTTAATACGCTCAAAAGAATTCCCCATTAGATTTTACGCGGGTGTTCAACTTTGAAACGGCGTGCCTGGCGAAATGTCTAATAAGGGCCAATTGCAGAGCTGATGCGTCCCAGAGTCGGACAGGTGCGGTCAAATTGCTGGTTGTCAGGGAGTGTGTTGATTGGTTAGACTCACATTTACGGGCCCACATCCTTCTGGCGGGCCTTGAGAAATAATCAGAAAAGCAGAGAAAGCATCTTCCACGCGCCCAAGTGACTATGCTTTTACGCGAGCCTTGACGCTGATCCCCTGTCAGTATTTCAGCGTCGAGGGTTATACAGGAAAGGTCAATTATCATAATGAGTGTCTGTTCCCCTTCCCCCGGTGGTGATCTACGTTCGCCTTCATTCATTCGCTTCACCCTCTTACAAAGACCAAACGTCGTCATCGGCTTCGTCTTCGCAGCGCTCTGCCTGATGTTGAGCGTCTCTTCCGTTTCGGCGCAGACGAGACAAAAGCGCGCGAAGGCCAAGTCCGAGGAGCGCGCCCGACGGGTTAATAACGAAGAGCTGGCGGAAGAAGAGCAATCGGACGAGCCGGATGATTCGTGGAGGGCGAAGCAGAATCCACAGGTCCGAAAAACTGCCCTGACCTATTCCCCGAGGACAGGAAACCAGGGCCCGGAGCAGCGCCCGGCCCTGACCAACGACATCGTGATCATTTCACGCGCGCCCGAAAGGGCTGCCGCGCGCAGCCCGCTCGCGCCGCGTGTCAGCGCGGGGGCCGCCAACATCCCCTCAATCTGGCCCGTGGTCGGAACATTGCGCAGCGGCGTCGGCATGCGCAACAATCCTTTCGGCGGATCATCCGTTGAATACCATAAAGGGCAGGACATCTCCGCCCCGATGGGGACGCCCATTAACGTCACAGCCGACGGCGTGGTGGTCGTCGCCGGGTGGCGCAAAGGCTATGGAAACGGAATCTACGTTGATCACGGCAACGGCATCATGACGCGCTACGGCCATCTCTCGCGGATAGACGTCGTCGTCGGCCAGTTCGTCAAGAAGGGCGACCACCTCGGGCTGGTCGGATCAACAGGGCGCTCGACTGGTCCGCACCTGCACTACGAAGTACGCATCAATGGGGAAGCGACCAACCCGCTCCCGTATCTCTCAGCGCCCGCGCCGACATCGCAGGTTGGCGGGCAGTGAAAATTTCACCTCTGATTAATGGCTATCGCGTGTCTTAGTTTTTCTTTAGCGATCTTATTCATTTCTGTGGATAGTTTTCAGCCCCGTTAGGGGCGACAGAATGTAGCCAGGGGCGTGAGCCCCTGGAACACGCACGTAAATATGTTTCGAGCCCCGAAGGGGCGACAGACGCTCTGTCGCCCCTGCCGGGGCTCGAATATTTTTTTTATGCCCTAACCCAGGGCTGGCGCCCTGGGCTAATATCTTCCGCCCCTAACGGGGCTTCGTCATCTTCACTTTGTTTGCCTGACCTGTGAAACGAAGCAAAGGACAAATCCTTCGACTCGGACTTATAAATCCATAGCGATTCGCGCTCACCTCTTCACAATCGGCAGCATGATTGATGAGGGTTGCGCGAGGCTTCGGTAGATGCGCTCGGTCGCTTTTTGAAATTCTGCCGTCCCGGCCTGTTTATAGTTCGGCAGGAACTTTTGCGGGTTGCGCGCCACTAGCGGAAACCAGGTGCTCTGGATTTGCACCATGATGCGGTGGCCCTTCTTGAAGGTGTGCACGATGCCCGGCATCACGTAAGAGAGCTTCGTCACCACGTTCGGCTTTAAGGGCTCCGGCTTTTCAAAGCTGTTGCGAAAGCGTGCGGGCATCGGTTCGCCGCGCAGGAGCATCTGGTAGCCGCCCGGCTGGAACACACAGGCCATAGAGCCTTCGGGCGGCTTCACTCTTTCGGGCTGCCCGTTCGGCAACTTTTTCCCTGTTTCCGGATACTGGTAGTCGTCCGGGAAAACGTCAATCAGCTTGACGACGAAATCCGAATCCGTCCCGCTCGAAGAGATGAAAAGCTGCGGCTTGATGTCGCCGGCGACCGTCAGGTCCTCTGTCAATACTTCTGTCTGGTAAACGAGAACGTCCGGGCGGCCCGCTACGAAACGCTGGTCCTCGGTCATGAACTCGCGCGGGTAGTTGAGCGTGATCTTTTGCGTGTACGGCACGGGATTAGAGGGGTCGCTCACGTACTCGTCATACGCCGCGCCCTTCGCGGCGCCCGCTGGTTTCTCAAAAGAGAGTTTCCCGTTCGCGTGTAAATAGAGCGGCGTGTCTGTGGAGACGGACGGCGACCATGTGGAATAATCACGCCATGCGTTCGTGCCCGTGTCGAAGGCATTGACCTCTTTGATCTGCGAGATGGTGCCCTTGCCTTTCAGGAAATAGTTGAAGAAGGGCAGCTCGAATTTTTCACGGTAGAAGAGGGAGTTCTTCTGCCCGAAATAGGCCGTCCCGAGCCAGTCGCCTTCCGAGCGCGCCCAGCCGCCGTGAAACCAGGGGCCCATCACCAGCACGTTGTAGATGCCTGGATTCTGGCGCTCTATGTACTGGTAGGTCCGGAGCGCGCCGTAGAGGTCTTCGTCGTCGTACCAGCCGCCGACCGTCATTACGGCTGCCCTGATGTTCTTCAGGTTCGGCAGGATGTTGCGCTCCTTCCAGAACTGGTCGTAGTTCGGGTGCGCCATCATCTCGTCCCAGGGCTTGACGCGCGCCCCAAACTGCTTCTGGTACATGTCGCCTGAATTCCCGATTCCTCCCAGGTCCAGATAGAACCTGTAGCCGTCCTGCGTCCCCCACTTGAACTGTTTGAGATAATCGAAGGTCGCGGTCGGGATGGGGCGTGGCTGCCCGAAGAACGCATAGAAGTTGTAGTTCTGCGCCAGAAAGAGCGCGCCGTTGTGGTGCATGTCGTCGCCGTGAAACCAGTCGGAGACAGGCGCCTGCGGGCTGATGGCTTTGATCGCCGGGTGGCCGTCAATTCCGGCCATGGAGGCGTAGAAGCCCGGATACGAGATGCCGTAAACGCCGACGCCCGTTGTTGTTCGCGACCGATTTGATGAGCCACTCGACAGTGTCATAGGTGTCCGTGGTTTCGTCCGTCTGGTTCCCTGTCTTATTCGGAATGTACGGGCGGATGTCCACGTATTCGCCCTCGCTCATGAAACGCCCGCGCACGTCCTGGTAGACGAAGATGTAGCCTTCGCGCGCGAAAAGCTCACTGGGGCCGATCAGGGTTTTATACTTGTCCGCGCCATAGGGCGAGACGGTGTAGGGAGTGCGGCCCAGCAGGATCGGATATTTTTGTTTGGCGTTCTTGGGCTCGTAAATCGAGGTGAAGAGCTTGACGCCGTCACGCATCGGAATCCGTTCCTCGCGCTTGGTGTAATTCTTCTGGATGTAATCGGCGAGTTCCTTCTGCTCCGGCGTCAACTCGCCCTGCGCCAGCAAAGAGACAGAAGACAAGAAGAGGAATAAAACTAGAGCGGCGACACGCAAGAGACGATTCGGCTTCATAAATTTCCTCGTTAAGAGATGGACTTTGAGTGCATTCTCTCTCAATAGAGAATCGGAGGCAAGACATCTCAGAAGGCGACTCGAAAAATGAATTTCATACAGAATCCAGCCAGCACAAGTGTTGGTTCCGTTGCGCCGTTGGTCGTTCAAGCAGCAAATCGAGCCAGAAGCTGCTCAACTTCTTTCGGGAATGAGATGGGAATGAAGAATTCTTCGGGATAAACCGCAGCTTCGCCCGTTTCATCTGTGAGGCGAACGAAACCGGCCTTTGAGAAAGTAGCAGCGTAAATCTTGAGCGGAATCAAGAGGGTTGGATCGTCGGTTTGCAGGCAAATAACAAAACCGGTCTCAGGTGGTGACGGAGGCGACGAGATTTCAACCGTCAGTGTGCGTGCCGGGCCTGTTTTGCCGCGAAGAATCTGCTTGGCCTCGCGCACAGCTTCGAGCAAGCCCTGAAAATCTTTCTCTTTCATCTTCGGTCAAAACCTTATATGTTATTGCTACTTTAAGCCGCTGTGAATGGTCAGAAATGAACGCGAACATCGCTGATGCATAACGCGCATTTTACCATGACCGTTAATGAATGATGGTGAATGAGCGGGACGCGTTTGGTTTGGAGTGCAAAAACTCTACTGCTCAAAGAATTTCTTTAAGTCCGACTTTATTCAAGTATGGAACTCTTTCGCGCCCTCGCTGTGCTGGCAGAGCCCCCGACGGAGAAGACCGCGCACCTGGTTGAATCGCTTGGACTCGGAGACACACCGGGTGCGGACGAGTACACGGAGCTTTTCGTCTTCCAGCTCTACCCTTACGCCTCCGTCTATCTGGGGAGGGAGGGGATGATGGGCGGCGAGGCGCGCGACCGCGTCGCGGGGTTCTGGCGCGCACTGGGACAGACGCCGCCAGCGGAGCCGGACCATCTGTCCGTCATGCTCGCGCTATACGCGCGGCTCGCGGAGCTTGAAGAGGCTGAAAGCGATGCGGCGAGGCGCGCCGGTTGGCGCAACGCGCGGAGGGCTTTTCTCTGGGAACATCTTTTAAGCTGGCTGCCCGTTTACCTCTCCAAGCTTGCGGAGATTGCGCCGCCGGTCTTTAAGAGCTGGGGGGAAATGCTCATGCGCGCGCTCACCGAAGAGTCTGAAATCGTGGGCGGTCAAGAGGCCTTGCCCGTTCATCTACGCGTTGCGCCTGGCCTCGTTGATCCGAGAAGCGGCCGCGCCGAAGATTTTTTGCAGTCGCTGCTCGCGCCCGTGCGCTTCGGCGGGATTCTGGCGCGCGCGGACCTTGTGCGCGGGGCGCGCCGCCTGGACTTGAGTTTGAGAATGGGCGAGCGCCGGTTCATCCTCAAAAGCCTGTTCGCGCAGGACGCGCGTGCGGTCCTCGTGTGGTTGGAGGAAGAGGCCATAAGCTGGTCCGAGCGTCATCGGTCGAATCAGAAGAGTCTCGGCAGCAGCAGCCGTGCGTGGGGAGAAAAAGCTGAAGCCGCGGCCACACTTCTCAGAGAGCTTAGACTAACGACGCCGGAAGTGATATAAGCCTCCCGTCGTCCCGAAAATTGTGTCCGCAGGAGGTTCGTGTCCCGTGTACTTCAAACAATTCTATCTGGGATGCCTCGCGCACGCTTCCTACCTGATCGGCTCGGACGGCGAGGCCGCGGTCGTGGACCCGCAGCGCGACGTGGACCGTTACATCATCGAAGCCGCCGCCGCCGGGCTGGAAATCAAGTACGTGATCGAGACACACCTCCACGCGGATTTCGTCAGCGGCCACCGTGAGCTGGCCTCGCGCACACGCGCCGAGATCGTCTTCAGCGAAAAAGCCGCCGCGACGTTTCCTCATAGAGCCGTGCGGGACGGAGACGAACTCAAGGTGGGCCGTGTTCGCTTACGGTTTATCGAAACCCCTGGCCACACGCCCGAGAGCATCTGCGTGCTTGTGACCAACACAGATGTCTCAGAAGAGCCGCAAAAGGTTCTGACCGGAGACACGCTTTTCATAGGCGATGTCGGTCGCCCGGACCTGGCTGGCGCGCGCGGCTACACCTCCGAACAGATGGCCGGGATGCTCTACGACAGCCTGCATCAAAAGCTCCTGAAGCTGGACGACGCCGTCGAAGTCTATCCGGCGCACGGCGCGGGCTCTATGTGCGGGCGCAACATCTCCAAAGAGACCTCTTCGACCATCGGCCAGCAGCGCGCTTTCAATTACGCGCTCAAGCCGATGTCGAAAGAGGAGTTCGTCCGGATGATGACGACGGACCTGCAACCCGCGCCCGCCTATTTCTCTCACGACGCCGAAGCGAATCGCGCCGGCGCGGTCGCGCTCAAAGAACTGGCGCGGCCACGTGCGCTCTCGCCCCAAGAGGTCCGCGACTATGCAGCCGAGGGCCACCTGGTCCTGGACGTGCGTTCGGCGGATGAGTACGGTGCGGGACACGTCCCCGGCGCTCTCAACATAGGTCTCGGGGGGCAGTTCGCCTCCTGGGCCGGAACGCTGATCGCGATGGGCACCCCGCTCATCGTCGTCGCAGACACGAACGTGCAGGTTGATGAAGCGATCATGCGCCTGGCGCGCGTCGGTCACGAGAGCGTGAAAGGATTTTTGAAGGGCGGCATGGATGCCTGGAAGCAGGCCGCTTTTGAGACCGCGTCGGTAACCCAAATCTCCGTAGGTGATTTGCGCGAGCGTCTGGAGCAGGGCGGCGATTTGCAGGTGATTGACGTGCGCCGCCCCGTCGAGTATGCGGGCGGCCACGTCCCTGGCGCCGCCAGCCTGCCCCTCGCGCCGCAACTCGAAGAGCAGACCGCGCAGTTCAACCCGCAGCGCCCGACCGCGATCATCTGCGCCGGGGGGTATCGTTCCAGCGCCGCCGCGAGTCTGCTGGCGCGTGGCGGCTTTCAACAGCTCTTCAACGTCACGGGCGGGACGAACGCCTGGGTTAATGCCGGTTACGCGGTCGAATAGCCCGGGGTCACCAATCAAAAGAGAATTCGCTCGTCCCCTAATCACAAGAATTCATCCCTATAATTCATGCGGCGCAAAGCCAGGGTGCCGGAGTGCGGAAGAGCGTGCGCTAAAAACCTTTTTGAAATGGCGAATGTGTGCTATAGATGCGCCTTACCTTAGCAACTGAAAATAGCGCGGGCGGTTAAACCGGATGAGAAATGAGGGAGGTCTCTATTCCTTATGCGGACGAGTGCACTCAAAAACAGGTCGCGGACCAGTCTCTTTCCGCCCCTTCTCATGCCGCTTTTAGCGTCGAAGCGCGCGAGACTAATTCGGGTAAGCCCGAGGGAGGTGACGGGGCTGCGATGAGAGACTCGACCAGCAAGAGGTCCTGGCGACAGGACAGAACCTTGCGCGCCGGCTTGATCTTGGCGCTTCTGGCGGTCCTGGCGGTGAGCACTAGCTGCCTGCCGGGGTCGAACAAGGGCGGGCGGACCATTACGGTTTACGGTTTCTCCGTGATGAAGGACGTGATGGATAAGGAGATTATCCCCGCGTTCAAGGCCAAGTGGAAGCAGGAGCGCAAGGAGGATTTAAACTTCACGACCTCTTTCGCCGGATCGGAAATCGTCACGAACCAGATTATTCAGGGCGTCAGCGAGGCGGAAATCGCCATCCTCTCCATCGAGCGCGACGTGGACCGTCTGCAACAGGCGGGCGCGGTGACCTCGGATTGGCGGCAGTTGCCCGCGCGAGGCATCGTCAACAAAACGCCTTTCGTCATCGTCGTGCAGCAGGGCAACCCGAAGGGCATACGCGATTTCGCGGACCTGGCAAAGCCCGGCGTCCGTTTAATTCACCCGGACCCGATCAGCTCTGGCGGCGCGCAATGGTCTCTGCTCGCCATCTACGGCTCGGAGCTGATTAAGTCCGAGAAAGCGACCGGGAAGCGCGACGAGGCGCGAGCCTTTCAGACGCTCAAGTCCATCTGGCCGAACGTCAACGCGACGCCGGACTCTGCGCGCGCCGCCCGCACATTGTTTGAGCAGGGTTACGGCGACGCGCTCATTACTTATGAGCTCGACGCGCTTTCCATGAAGCAGTCCGGCAAGGGCTATGAGATCGTGGTCCCGGAGGCGACGATCTTCAGCGAGCACCCGGCCGTCGTCATTGACCGCAAAGTGACGCCCGAAGAGCGCCCCATCGTGGACGCCTTCATGCAATATCTCTGGAGCGAAGAGGCCCAGCGTGTGTTCGTCAAATACAATCTCCGCTCAGTTACGAACGACGCGTTAAATGCCGAGAACAAAGAGTTCACCGAGATCAAGCTGCCTTTCACGGTCAGCGACCTGGGCGGCTGGAGTAAAGCTTATCCTGACATCATCGAGCGCGTCTGGCGCGACCAGGTGCAGAAAAAATAGTGACAAGTGACAAGTGACGAGTGACAAGCAAGAACTTGTCTTTAACTCGTCACTTGTCACTCGTCACTCGTCACTGTTTTCGTATGAGCACTAAGCTATCACCTTTGAGGCATGTGCGCGGCTTCGATGTCGTGCGCCCCTTGAGCATCGCGACCATGATCGCGATCATGCTGCCGCTCGTGCTGCTGCCGCTGGCTTCGATCTTCATCTTCGGGACGAGCAAGGGATTAGACAGTTTCTGGAAATCAATCACGGCGGACGAGGCCGTCTTCGCTCTGAAGCTCTCGCTCGTGACGAGCTTCTGGGCGACGGCCTTCAACGTCGTCTTCGGACTCTTCGCGGCATACGTGCTTTCGCGCTACAACTTTCGCGGGCGCAACGCGGTGATTATCATCATCTCGCTGCCGACGGCGATCCCGACGGCGGTCGCGGGCTTTGCGCTGATTCTGCTGTGGGGGCCTTACGGGGTGTTGGGGCGATTTCTTGAGCCGCAGGGCATCCACGTGATGCTGACGGCCTGGGCGATTATCCTCGCCAACATCTTCGTCACCTTCCCGCTCGCCTTCGGCGTCATCAAGCCGGTCTTCGACACGATGAGCCGTTCGCTCGAAGAGGCTTCGGCCACCATCGGCGCGACACGCTGGCAGACCTTCTGGCACGTCACGCTGCCCTCTCTTCGCGGTGCCATCGTGACGGGCGCGCTCCTGACGTTTGCGCGCGCCTTGGGCGAGTTCGGCTCAACCATTCTGGTTTCCGGCAACCTCGCGATGCAGACACAGACCGCGCCGCTCTACATCTACACGGAGTTCCAGAACAATCACGTCCCGGAGGCGAACGCCGTCGCCATCGTGCTCGTGCTTCTCTCTTTCGGCATCTTCAGCGTTCTTTTCCTGGCGCGCGACTGGCTGGACACTGAGTGAAATTATTAATGTTGAGTTTTGAATTATGAATTGAGGATTTTAATTCAAAATTCAAAACTCAAAATTCAAAATTGATAAAATGCAGTCGGGTGAGTTTAAAACCATCTCGGGCGACGAGCAGAAAGCGACGGAGACGCCGCAGCAGGCGACGCACGGCGTGGCCGCGAGCGTACGCGCCATCAGCAAGAGCTTTAAGAAGGCGCGGGTCCTCGAAGACATAGATTTCGACGTGGCCGAAGGCGAATCGCTCGTCCTGCTCGGGGCTTCGGGCAGCGGGAAGACTACGATCCTGCGGATCATCGCGGGGCTGGAGGAACCGGACACGGGACGCGTCATCCTTCACGGCAAGGACGTGACGGAATTACCGGCGCGCGAGCGCGGCGTCGGCGTCATCTTTCAATCTTACGCACTTTTCCCGCGCATGAACGTCGAGCAGAACATAGGCTACGGCCTGCGCATCCGCCATCGCGCGCGCCGCGAGATCAAAGAGACTGTTGATGGTTTGATCGAGCTGGTCGGCCTCGAAGAGCACCGCAAGAAATATCCCTCGCAGCTTTCTGGCGGGCAGCAGCAGCGAGTCGCGATTGCGCGCACGCTCGCCTATAAGCCGCAGGTCCTGCTCTTCGACGAGCCTTTCGGCGCGCTCGACGCACAGATGCGCGTCCGCCTGCGCCGCGAGATTCACACGCTTCTCAAGAAGGTCAATTTGCCAGCCATCTTTATCACGCACGACCAGGAAGAGGCCCTGGAGCTAGGCGACCGCATCGCCGTCCTCAATGCCGGGCGACTCGAACAGATCGGCACGCCGGACGAAGTTTACAACCGCCCGGAGACCGAATACGTCGCGACGTTCCTGGGCGCCGCCAATCTCCTGCTCGGCGTCGTCAATGACGAGACGGTCGAGATCGGCACGGCCTCCATCCCCGCGCAGGAAGAGGCCGCGCGCTTCCGCGACGGCCAGTCCGTGAAGCTGGTCTTTCGCCCCGAAGACGTCTGCCTGAGCCTGACGGGGAGGCTGCCGGAAGCCTGTCGCCGCCTGACCAACGGCGTCATCGAAGAGATCAGTTTCGTCGGGGCCTACGAGCGCCTCATGGTCCGGCTGGACCTCGTGGCGCGCCAGGCAACCGAAGGCGCGCCGCCTCTCTATAACGTCACCATCAACACGCCCGAGAAGAGGACGGGCATTCCCATCATCGTCACGCGCCCCAAGCCGGAAGCCGCGGCGAACCGTCTGAGTGTCAATGAGCGCGTCGCCGTCGGTCTCCGCGCCTTCCGTGTGCTGCCGAACTACACGCTCGCATCCGAGCGCGCCGGGCGCATCCTCGATTCCAACAAGCGTTAAGAGCAATTCGGGCCAGACGTAAAAAAGCCGGTCCGAAGAGTCGCCCCCGACAAGCGACTTTTCGGACCGGCGGGGCAACCGCAGACGCCTCTCGTGAAAGCGTCGTCGGCGGTTGGGGCGAGATAAGTTAAAACTCATCAGCGCCAAAAGAGTTCTTTACTCGACCTTGAAGCTCGCACCATTGGCAATGTCGGAAGCGAACAACAGGCCGACGCCGACCTGCCCTCTGGCTTCGGTCGTGGTCGAAGTCATGCCGACCACGTCATAGCCGAGCGCGCTCGCCGCTTTGAGCTTATCAACCGAGAGGCGGATGATGATTTGATTGCCGACGATCTGGCCGGAGTCGGGCGTGCCAAGACTGGTCTGTTGATTGACCGCTCCGAGCGTGATCTTGCCGTAGCCGAAGGTAGTCGTCCCAGTGTTGGTGGTCGTCGCCGTCACGTAAATGGTCGTCTCCTGATTGTTAGCCGGATTCTTAAAGTTTGAGCTTTGCACCCAGGACGTGCCGTAGGTCCGCAGCGAGAGGTTCTTCATCGTCAAGGTGTAAACGATTTGACGAGTTGCAGGATCGTAGGCGAAGTCAGCCCACAGGATGTCCTGCGCGTCCGTTGTGCCTGCGATGTTAATCCCGGTCTCGAAAAGCTGGTCGCCTTCCGGGTCAACGATCTCCGGGCCGCCCGGCTGCGGAAAGAGATTGTACGGATGATCCACGGGGCTCAGCCCCAGCACGCGGCGCACGGCGTTGCGCGCGTCAACGTAGCCCGCGCCGACTTCTCTTTCCGTATATGGCATCGGGTTCGCAGTCTCGCGCAAGATCGTCACAACCTGATCGGGCGTCAGCGTCGAGTCGGCTTCGAGCATGAGCGCGACCACGCCTGAGACGTGCGGGCAGGCGAAACTCGTTCCCCGCGAGGTCGTGTAGAACGGCAGGTAAGCTGGCGGAATCGTAGAAAGGTCATTAGCGCCGACGAAGATCGGAATGGCGCCGATTGTGTTTGTCAATCCCGCCCCCTTCATGCGCGCGCTCTTGATGTCAACGCCGGGGGCCGTAATGTCCGGCCTCAGGTTCGGCGGAGCGTTCGGGTCGGCGGGCTGTCCGGCAACGTCCGTGCCCGTGCCGTTGTTTACGCCGCGCGAGCTAAAATCCGCCGGCGTGCCCAATCCACGCTTCAGGCCGGCCGCGACCGAGATCGTCCAGGGCATCGTCGAATATGGGTTAATTGAGGTCGGCGTATCGTAGGAGTTCCCGGCGGCGAAAACGACGACGATGTTGCGGTCGTGCGCCTCGCGCGTCGCGTAGTTAATCGGGTTCGCCGGGTCAATGCCGAAGGCGTCCAAGCCGCTGCCCCACGAGTTGTTTATGACGCGAATGTTGTAGTCGAACTGGTGGACGAGCAGGTAATCGTAAGCGCAAAGGATGGTGACGAGCGGGAGTCCAAGCTCGTTGCCGGAGTTGACGCCAATAAGATGTGCGCCCTGCGCGACGCCGCCGTAGAAGTTGCCCGACTGCGCGCCGGTTCCGGCGGCAACCGCCGCGCCGTGCGTCCCGTGACCGGACTCGACGTCCGAGTGCTGCTGATTCTCCACGTAAATCGGCGGGTTAAAGCCGGTCTCTTCGTAAATAATGTCGAAGACATTGATGCCGATGTTGACGGCTAGCCCGCCGTCGCCGACCGTCGTCTCAGAGACCGGCTGGATGACGTTCTGCACTGTCTTGGACCCGTACTTGAGATCGTTGTGCGTCGCGTCAATCCCCGTATCAATGTATCCGATACCGATACCTTTGCCCGAAATAGGGAAGCCAGGATTATTCTGATTCAGGCGCGTCACTTCGCGGTCGGCCATTAACTGTGGCACGCCGATGAAGCGGCGGCTCTCGTTCGTAAAGGTCTTCATCACGCGGTTGGCCGAAATGGAACGGACGCCCGGCTGCGTCTGAAGCCCCGCTAATTGCGTCGCGTTCACAGTCGCCACGACCATCGGCAGCTCGCGCAACGCGATGCCCTTCGTGATGCCGACTGATTGCAGGCGGCTGAAATCGTCCGCCGCGGGCTTGGACTCGTAGGTGATGACGACTGGGATCGCCGCGTCCCCACCCTGGAGATTGAAATATTTAAGGATAAGCGGATCCACTTTTGCGCCGCCGACGGCAGTCGCCGCCGCCGCGTCCGCCGCCTGCGCCGAACTATGACTCCCGGACGACGGAAGGTAAAAGACCGAGGTGAAGACGAGTGCGAAAGCCGCCAGCGTCAGAGCCGCGCGCGAAGTTAAGATTCTCATCGCTGCCTTAGTTAACATTTTCATTTCCCCTTTCCGCGCCCGTCCGTCTGGTGAGCGCGCCGCCGGAAGTTTCATCCCGCGCGTCAGGCGCGAGGCTCTCCCCATCATGGTCTCAAACTTTCGATTCAGAGGGCGGCCTGGAGAGAGTTCGATAAGCCGCCCTCTGAATCAGCGGGTGCCCCCGACTGCACCCGGCAAACGGTTGACTACAGCAGCTTCGCCGTCACCGACTTGGTCAGCGGGTTGACGGTGAAGCGCAGCACCTTCGGCGCGGTCGGCAACCCGAGCGGGTTGCTCGCGGAAGAGCCGCCCGACGCGCCGGCGCCCGACGCCTCGCCTCCGCCACCAGCCCCTGCGCCCGTCGCCCCGTTCTGGTAAGCGGTGATGACGACGTCGATGTTGAACATCTCGGCCGTGGGGTCATTGAACTGCAAGGTCCGCTTGCCCGTCTTCTCCGTGGGCGAGAAGATCTGGTCCGCGCCGAGCAGGTTCGAGTAGCCAAACAGCGCGGCCGTCTGCGCGCTCTTGCCGTTGCCGCCGTTGTCGGCGTTCTTCACCGTGACGGTCCCGGAGGTGGAGCTGACGCCGACGACGTTGAGTTCGACCAGAGGCACGTAAGTGTTGGTCGAGTTGTTCGTCAGGTCCAGGTCGAGCTTGAAGACGCTGCCGTCGAAGGACGGGTTCGACATGGCCCAGGCGGTCGTGGGCGTGATGTCCACTTTGCCCCGCAGGTCAACCAAGATGCTCTGCACGTTGCTCGGCCCGGTCACGTAGAAGCCGATCTGCCCGGGGAAGATGGCCCTGACGCGGTACGAGTGCGTGCCGTTGGTTTGACCCGTGATGGTCTGGCTGGTGACGCTGCCGTCCACCTGGCCGACGACCTGGTAGTTCGTCCCATCGGTCGAGTGTTCGATCTCGAACTTGTTGGCGTCGCCCACGGGCTGCCACGAAAGAGTGTAGCTGCCGTCGAAATCCACCTGCTTGTTCTGGGCGTCGGTGAACTCGCCTGTGATGGCCTGTAGGTTGGGCGCCGCCAGGCCCTTCGAGACGCTGCCGGTCATGGCGTAGTCGGTCGAGCCGTTGGCGAAGCCGACGACGCGCAGGGTGTAAGTGCCGGGAGCACCAAGCACCGTCGAGATGTGTTCCGGGCCGCCCGGTTCTGCCGAGTACGTGACCTCATTGCCGTCCGCGTCGTACAGGTAGAGATCAAGGTCTGCGACCACGTCGTCAACCATCTCGTCCCAATTAAGAGTAACGTCGAGTTGCGCCCCCGGCGTGGTGGTTGTGAAGGTGTGGTCATTGTAGGTCGTGCCTTCAATCAACTGCACGCCGCCGTCGCTGGCCTGAATCGTCCCGGCGAAGTTGAGCGGCTCGCTGCCAGCAGATCCCGCCGGGGCGGTCGGTACGAGCTTCATGTAGAAAGGCATGCGCAGTGATTCGTCTGCGCTCCTCGCCTGCACGTACCACTGCATCTGCAGGGTCTCGGTGACGTCGCGGATGATGTTCCCGTCAACGTTGGCGTTGACCGTGAAGGTCGCCGTGCCGCCAGCCGGGACAGTCACCGACTGCGCGCTGAGCGTCGCGGTAATCCCGTTCCGCTCAAGCAGGCGATTGTTGGCGACCGAAAGGTTGTAGGTCCCGCCCTGGCCCGAAAGGTCGCGGACCGTGACGCTGACGCTCTGCGTGGACGTGATGCGGTTGTTGATGACCGGCACCGCCCCGAAGGAGTGGCTGCCGAGGATGCCGGGAGTGCTGAGGCTGTCGCCGGCGACCCCCATCAGCGCCTTCGCGTTGACGGCCTCTTTGACATCTATCAAACCGCCGCCCTGATCAATGATGGACTCGATGTTCGGCCCGTCAGCTTTCGGCGTGCCGGATGAGCTGCGCATGTTCGTCGCCGTGTTGATGAGCGCGGTGCGAATCATGTCGGGCGACCAGTCGCGGTGCGCCTGCTTCATGAGCACCGCCGCGCCAGCCACGTGCGGCGTCGCCATCGAAGTGCCGTCAATGTGTATGTAAAACGGCGTTTTCTCGGTTGCTGCGGCGAGACCGCCGAGTACGGACGCGGGCGGCACCGCAGCGAGCACGAGCACGCCCGGCGCGGAAACATCCGGCTTAATCTGGCCCAGTCCCTGCACGGGGCCGCGCGAGCTGAAGTCGCCCATCGCGCCCATGAACTCTGCGTTCGACTTCCTGAGTTTAACCTGCTTGGCCGAGATCGCGCCGACAGCGTCGGAGCCGATGATGGACTTCAGGTATTCGCCGTTCCTCCTCGACACGCCGAACACCGGGATCGCCGTGGCGTAGGTGGTGACGCCGGTTATCTCCTCGTCCGGGTTCTCGGCGTTGTTGTAAAAGATGACCGCGATGGCCCCCTTGCCCGCGGCCTGAGCCGCCTTGCTGGCGAAGGCGCCCGTGCCTTGATTCGTGCCCGTGTTCGGTTCCTTCACTTCAACAGTGCTGCCCCGGCGCATGAGCGCGATGCGCCCGCGGACGGAGTCGGGTATCTGGTCGGGGGTATCCCCGAGGTTGCAATAGACGTAGTTGTTGGTGAGGATCGCTGGCGGCGTGGCGCTCCCGGTCAGCACGTTGGCGTTCATGCCGCTGTTGCCGCCGATTACGTCCACGGCATAAGCCTGCCCGACGTTGCCCGGGTGCGTGGTCGCGCCCACCGAGATGACGTGTGTGCCGGCGGCTGGCGAACCCGTAGTGCCCTCGCCGGGGCCTGAGTTGCCGGAGGCGGCGACGACCGTCGCGCCTAGAAGAGACGCGTTGCTGGCCGCTACTGCCGTCGCGGTGTCGGGGCCGCCCGATCCGCCGAGGCTCATGTTAATGACATTAGCGACCGGCTTCGGAAGTCCGTTCAAAGTGAGCTTTGAGACCGAATCTTCGAGCGCCAGCATGATACTTGCGCCGAGGCACCCGCCGACGGGCGCCACCTGGCCGACTGTTGAGAGGCTATCGCTGCAGACCTTGTAGGCCATGATCTTGGTCTGCGGCGCGACGCCGTGCAGTTCCACATCGTCAGCCGTCAACGGTAGCCCGTCAGGGCCGGGAGCCTTGGCGTAGAATCCGGCGATGGTCGAAGCGACGTGCGTGCCGTGACCGAAACCGTCTTCAACGGCGTCCGCGAGCGGCAGGTAATAGACTATTTTCTTATTCGTGTTAACGGGTAATGGGTCGGGGGCGACGCCGAGGCGAGGAAGATTCGTGTCGCCGAACATTGGGTGCGTCCAGTCCACGCCCGTGTCTATGACCGAGACATACATCCCCTGACCCTCGTAGCCGTCGTTTGCCGTGTCGTACGGGGTCACCTCTTTCGTCGTGCCGTAAACCTGCGGCGCGTTTATGTAGTTGACGCTCTTGTTGAGCATCGGCTGAAGCACGGTCTCAGGCGAAACCCTCTTCACCTGCGGCATCGCGGCGATGGTTTCGATGGCTGACTTGGGCACGCTCAATGCCACGCCGTTATAGACGAGCGTGTAGCGGTACTCCACCTTGGCGGCGATGGCGCCGCCGAAGTTTTTAATCTCCTGCGACCTGACGGTGTATTGAACGCCGCTGGCCGAGAGCGCCTTCAAGAATTCGTCTTGCTTGGCACTCAACTGGCTGCGATAGCTTTGCAGCGCCTCGTCCGAGACGGCGCCGCCAGCCTTCTCGGTTTTGGCCTTATAGACCGCGCCCGGATCGTCGCGAAGCTCGACGATCACAGGGGTCATGCCGTCGGAGGCCGAGGCGGTGGCCGTCGTCTGCCCGCTCCTGAGAAGCGCAAAACCTAATCCGCCGAGGATCACGAGCACCAGAATCAATCTGTACTTAGAAATTTTACTTAGCATGTCATCATCTCCATCAATAGTTTGATTAGTGATCAGTCAAGCGAGGAGCGGATTGCCAGTCCCCACTCTTCAAGGGGTCGTAAAAGTCTTGACGCCGCCCTTTCCGGGAGCGGCGTCAAGACCGCTGTTGGGTTAGTTGCCTGTGCTGAAGCTCTTTGCGAAGGCGTTGAGCTTGGCGGCCATCTGGGCGCGCGTGACTGTCCCGTTCGGGTTAACCTTCGGGCCGGGGATAGCCATGAATCCCGTCGGCGTCTGCTGCACCGAGGTGACAGAGAATTCCAAGAACCCCTTGTCGATGGCGATCTGCACGTAGCCGCGCAGCTCGCTCGGAATCTCCGCGTTGTCCAGGACCGGCTTGGTTTGACCGTCCGAATCCTTAGCCTTGACCGTGGTGCCCGCCAGCGCCCTGGCCTCGGAGTCGAGGCCGAGCGCGCGGATGAAGGCGACAGCCAGATCAACCCGCGTGATCAATCCGCCGGGGTTGAAGGAATTGCCGCTGTAGCTCATCAAGCCCGCGGGGACGAAGTTCCAGTCGCGCAGCGTGGAGCCTTTGGCCGTCGCAGCCTCGGCGATCGCGGCGAGGTCGCCGGAAACGTCGGCGAACTTCGGCGTGGCCCCGAGCGACTGGCGCAGCGGCGTGTTCCACATCAGCAGCCGCGCGAAGTCTCCGCGCGTGACGGCCTGGTCCGGGCGGAACGTGCCGTCGCTGTAGAGGTCCATCAAGCGGTAAACCACCGCCTGCCTGATCTGCTTCTGCTGCTCGGCGGAGAGACCGCCGATGTCCGGGACGCTCTGCAAGGTGAAGACCGAGCGTCTGATCGTGCCGTCCACGCGCTCCGGCACGGCGATGCCGACGGGCGAAGAAGCCTGCGGCGCGCTCGCCAGCCCGCGCACGCCGCGTACTTCCGCCACCCACTGCCCCGGCGCGGGGTTCTGGACGACGATGCGACGGCTGGGGGCGTCGAGCGCTGGCAGTGCCAGGCCGCTGTTGTAAGCGCACGGCGGCACGCCCTGCGGGTCGGACGCGAGCGGCACGCACCCCGGCGGGTAGAGCGCCAGGCCCAGAGAGTTACCCGTCTCGCGCGTCGCCGCGTTGGTGCCGAAGTTAATCCGCACGTCGAGGACGCCCAGGTCATCCGAGACGTTGAAGCGGTAGGCGTTGGTGTTCGTGGCCTGCGGGCCGGGCGTCTGCGGCGTGTAGTTAACGGTGAAAGTCTTCAGCGGGTCGTTGGTGGTCGTGTAGGTCGCGTTGTAGGAGCGCGTGTCGGTCGCGCCAGTGAACGAGCCGTAGCCCTTCGAGCGGTTGAAGACTTTGTCAACGGCCGCGTGAGAGTTGATGTAGCCAGCGCCGACCTGGTACTCGTCGTAGCCGGGCATCTGCGAGGCCGTCTGCTGCAAGATTTGTTTGACCTCGTCCGGGTTGAGCGTCGGGTCCGCATCGAGCATTAGCGCGACCGTGCCCGAGACGAACGGCGTCGCCATCGAGGTCCCGCTGATCTGCGTGTAGAAGGGCAGGTACGCCGCATCTAGTTCCGTGTCGTCTGTCAGCCCGTTGGCGACCACGTTGCTCGACGAGCGGGTCGAGACGACGGCGGCACTGAATTTGGCAGAGTTGCTATCGAACTCGCGCCCCGTGCCTGGGGCGACGACGGTCGGCGCGTCGTAGTCGTCATTCGGGTCGGAGTTGGCGAGCCGTTGCGCGCGCGACGTGCCGCGCGAGGAGAAGCCTGCGAGGCCGCCCTCTTTTGTGCCCGCGCCGACCGAGATCACCCACGGCGCTTTGGCGTAAGGGTTGTGCGTGTCGGGCGCGGGGCCGTCGTTGCCCGCCGCGATGACCGTGATGATGTTGCGGTCGTAAGCGTCTTTAGTCGCGATGTTGATCGGATTGTCCGGGTTGAAGGCGCCCGAAGAACCCCACGAATTGGAGATGACGCGAATGTTGTAAAGGAACTGGTTGGCGAGCGACCACTCGTAGCCGCCGAGCGCATTCAGGATGAAGAGGCCCGCGCCGGAGCCTGTGCCGATCAGCTTCGCGCCGGGCGCGACGCCCGCGTAGCGCCCCCCGGACCTCTGCCCCGAGCCGCCCACGATGCCGGCGCAGTGTGTGCCGTGCCCGACGTGCGTGTCCGTGTTAGGGACGTTCTCGACTGTCAGGAGAATGAAGAAGCCGTCAAGTTCCGGCAGCAGGATGACGGAGTTTTCCGTGTCCGAGTCCGTCAGGACCTGCACGTTCTGAACGACGTGCGTGCCGAACTTGAGGTCGTCGTGCGTGGCGTCTATGCCCGAGTCGTTGATGACGACCGAGAAGTCGCCCTTGCCGGAGACGGGCAGTCCGCCGTTGAGCGTCGTGAGCGCACTATCGCTGCGTAATCTGTCCACGCCGGCCAGCACGCGCGCCTGGTTCATGTAGTAGTAGAGCGGGTCGTTCGTCCAGATGGAGCGGACGGCGCTGTTGGCCGCGAGAGCGCGCACCTGGCCGGCCGTGGGCGCGACCACGACCATGCCGAGCTGCGGGAGCGTATATCCCCCCTTGATGCCCAGCCCGCGCAGGATGTTCAAGTGTGAAGCGTTAAGGCCGTTAGTCGTATTGAATGAGACGATGAGCGTGCCGGCGCTGGCCGCATCGGTCAAGCCGCCGAGTCTGGCCTGAAGCGTCGGGCTGAGTGTCGCGGCTCTGGCCGTGGCGAGGGCGGAGCAGATAATCAAGGCTGCGATAAACGTGTTTGCGATTTTCTTTAACATTTCGGTGCTTCCTCCAAATCGGGACTAGCGTGTCGGGTTGCTAAGGTTTTCAATTCCGGGTTGAGCCTTTCGGGCCGAGCGATCCATTCCCAGTGAACTAACAGGCACAAATTTACGGATTCGGATTGAGAAAAACTTGAGCGGGCGGGCGGGCGCAAGAATGCGCGTTTTCCTTAGGAAATCGGGCGTTTTCGCGGGGTTTTAGAGACTTGAGGAAAACTTGAGCCCGAAGGCAGTAGGCAGTGGTCAGTGGTCAGTGGTCAGTGGTCAGTAATCAGTCAGCCCCGCTAGGGGCGACAGCATAAAGCCCAGGGCGTGAGCCATTAGTATCTACACAAGTCAGAAACCTCCATTTTTCTTAGGATTTCTGACTACTTGGGAAAGTGACCAGAGCGCAGCAAAGATCAGACCTGAATTTGTTCGA
>Ga0182000_10000034_pt1 | contig 57059 bp, 47 predicted proteins | sample BulsoiMagMametaG_FD_120484 | JGI IMG/M metagenome (GOLD analysis project Ga0182000, IMG submission 120484) | Bulk soil microbial communities from Mexico - Magueyal (Ma) metaG | ecosystem: Environmental > Terrestrial > Soil > Agricultural land | place: Mexico: Magueyal, Guanajuato | collected...
ACGGATCGAACAAATTCAGGTCTGATCTTTGCTGCGCTCTGGTCACTTTCCCAAGTAGTCAGAAATCCTAAGAAAAATGGAGGTTTCTGACTTGTGTAGATACTAATGGCGTCAGCCCTGGGTACAGGCACACAAAAAATATTCGAGCCCCGCGAGGGGCGACAGACGTTCTGTCGCCCCTTCGGGGCTCGAAACATATTTACGTCGTGTTCCAGAGGCTCACGCCCCTGGCTAATATCTGTCGCCCCTACGGGGCTGAAACCCGGATTCGCTTTAACCCTTACTTTTTAACCAGAACCACGTCCCTCTGTTTTTTCGTAAAATCGAAAAGCGACGGCTTACGCCCGGCAGAGGCCAGCGCCCCAGGTGAAGCCCGCGCCGAAGGCCGGGAGCAAGAGATACTCGCCTTCCTTAACGCGCCCAGAGCGGCGCAGAGTGTCGAGGGCGATGCCCATAGAAGCGGAAGAGGTGTTGCCGTAGTCTTCGAGGACGGAGATGACGCCGCCCTGGTCTGTCGGAAACTTGAGACCGCGGGCGACCTGTGCGAGGAGGTTGGCGTTGGCCTGGTGCGGGACCATCCAGCGAACGTCTGAAGCTGTAAGATTGTTGCGCTGCAAGACTGTCTGGCAGGCGGCGACGATCTTGCGCGAGGCTTGGAGGATGACGGATTGACCGACCATGCGCGGAAAGTAGTCTGTCGAAAATTCAGCACGGTCGTGCGTGTGCGCTGCGCCGAACTCCGTGCCAGGACAACGAAGGCCCAGATCGTCAACGTACGTGCCGTCCGTCGCCACGTGCACGTCCACGATTTCGAGCGCGCCTTCAGTCTTTTCGCCTGAGACGATGAGAGCGGATGCACCGTCGCCAAAGAGCATGGAGGTCGTGCCCGCCGACGCAGAGAGATCAAGATAAGCGGATTGAATCTCCGCCAGACAGATGGCGACGTGGCGTGCCGCGCCTGAGGTGACGAGTGCGGCGGCCAGTTGCAAAGCGTAAAGCGCGTTGACGCAGGCGGCGCGTATGTCCAGGCACGGAATCTCGCGCAAGCCCAGAGCCTTCTGGACCGAAGGCGCGCTCCCAGGAATGAAACGGTCCGGCGTCATCGTGCCGAAGAGTAGATAATCAACGTCTGCGGCTTGAAGACGCGCGTCTTCAAGCGCTAGACGCAGGGCTTCCGCAGCCAGAGAGCTGGTCGTCGCGCCCTGGGCGGCCCAGCGGCGGCGGCGGATGCCGGAGGACTTGAAAATCTGCTCAGCCTCAAGCCCCAGGCGCTCCGCAAGCTCTTCGTTACTGACTGACTGGTCGGGCGCGTACATGCCCGACCCTGTGATGTAGGCTGTCACCTCGTTTTATCCCTGGCGCGAAGCGACGTAGCTTTCAATCGCTTCGAGAGTCTGAAAGTTCGCTGCCTTGACGTCCGCGTCCGGGACCTTGATGCCGGTCTCCGTTTCCAGCACGCCGATGAAATCTACCAGCGCGAAGCTGTCGAGCACGCCCGCCTTGAAAAGATCGTCGCCCGCCTGCGGCGCGTTCGCCCCGTTGTTCTGCGCGTTCTCGTTCAAATAATCAATAACACCCTGTGGCAAAGCCATATTTGTATCTGCTCCTTATTATCAAAGTGATGAGTGATGAGTAATGAGTGATGAGTGAAGAACGCTCTTACTCATCACTCATTACTCATCACTCATCACTGTTTTATTTTCCGGCGCGCGCCTTGTACTTCGTGAAGCCGTCTTTGAGGGCTTCGTAAGTTAAGCCCCCGATGATCTCTGCACCTTTGGGACTCGGGTGGATCAAATCGCTGCTGACCATATTCTTGGCCGCAGCCCATTTAGCCATCGTGCCTTCGCCGCCCATCGCCTGATACATATTGAAGAAGGCGCAATTCTCTTCGAGCGCCACGCGCCGCTGCATCTCTACGATCGCCGGAATCGAGGGCCAGGTGATGATCTTGCCGCCGCCGACCTTCTTGCCTCTGTCCATTGGCGAAATGACGAGAATCGCGACGCCCGGAAGCCCCACGCGCACACGGCGAATGACTTCGTGCAGGTCCCGCTCGTAGCGCTGCATCTGGTCCGCGGAAGCGTACTGGCTCTCGTTCGTGCCGTAGTTGAGGATGACCAGGTCGGGTTTCCGGTGGCGCAACTGCTCCTGCCAGTGCGCTTCGGCCATCGCCGTGACCAGAAGTCCCGCGTAGGCTCCGTTGACGCCGAGACTGTCATAGACGATACCGGGCCCGTCGTTTTCGATCACCGCGCCGAAGAGGCGTACGGTGCCGCTTCCAGACCTGACCTCGAAACTGTTCGCGCCCGAATTTTTCGCCCTGATCTCGTAGAAGCCGGAAGCGGTCGAGGGGCTGTCGGTTGAAACCATCTGCGAATCCTGGCCGTTGACGCTGACGCTGAACTGGCCTCCGCCCGGCGTGTTCAGGTAATAAACTTCCATCCGGGAAAAGTTCTTGCCCATCGCACCATCGCTCGCCGGAGCGAAACGCGCGTATTTGCCCGCGCCGCTCGCAGTGACGTAGGCGCCGCCCAGACCAAACTCGCTCGCATTGCTCGCAGGCCCCATCGCATTATCATTCCAGCCTCCGCCGGAACTGAAGGTGATCGCCTGATGGCCGTACCATGCCCAGGGCTTATCTATCAGGATGAAGCCGTGCCCGGCGTCGCCGAACTGCTCCTGCAACATGCGGCGGGTCGGCGCGGTCAGCCCGTCGTTGGTGATGGGGGAATCGCCGTAATGCGTGATGCGCGTGATCGCGCCGGGCTGTTTGGCTTCCGTCCTGGCGAGCGCTGCGTAAAAGGGGTCCAGAGATTTCGAGGGGTCTTCAATCGGATGGTCCGAGCCGACGATGACCGGATCGTCAACCCCTGTCGCGGAGTAGGTCTCTTCCCCGGTCGCCTCGCCGGTGCCCGGGATGGCGCTGTCGGAAAGACCGCTGCTCTTCTTGAAAGTGATCAGCTCGCGCGGGTCCGGGACCATCTCGTTGTACGGCTGGTCGTTCAGGCTGAGCATGTTTGCCAGCTTCGGGATGTACAGCGGAAGAGCCCCGAGGATGAAGACCAGGAGGATCGTCTGCGTGGGCTTGCTCAAGAGAATGTGGTACTTGCGCTTCTCCTTAATCGGAGTTTGAGCCGGAAGAGGTTGAGCCGGAATCGGAGGCTGAGCAGAGAGTTGAGAAGGCGGCGGCGCGCTGACGACAGGCGGCGCAATCACCTGCTGGGGAACCATGGGCGTATTAACTACGGGCGTATTAACCACTGGCTTTCTGATTCTGGGCGAATCAACCGTCGGCACGTCGTCGTCCAGGTCAACCAGCGGAGCCGCGCCCTTTTTTTGTCCGGAGATTCTCGCGCTGAGCTGCTCGAAGAGCGAGAGCGGCACGCCGCACTTGTTGCAAAACTTCGCACGGCCTCTCAAACTGGTCCCGCAAACCTTACAGACTATGTTCATAACTTCTCTTACCAAACTCTTTTTAGAAATTGCCGTAAACCAGCGGCGCCGTCGCGCTCGCAAAATAGTAGAGACTGAAGGCGACGCCTAAGATCAAGACAGCCTGCGCTGGCGATGGCAGCCACGTCCAGCCGGTACGAACTCTGTCGAGCGCATTCTTCGGGAACCAGTGCGCCAGGTAGCCCAGAATGAGAACGACGAGGACTGAGACCGGGAGACTGAAAGCGCTCCCGAACGGGATGGTGAGCGTGGTCGCGGTCAGGTGCGGAATGGAAAACTGCATCTCGCCGAGTCGCGCCAGGACGCTCCAGGCCCGCCCAACTGTGCCCGAAGCGAAGAAGACCCAGGTCAAACAGACGAAGTGGAACGTGGCGAAGACGCAAAGAGCTTTGATCCACCACTGCTGGCGCGGGCGTCGCTTCAACTTGCGCCGCCGCTGTTCCCACCACTGGTTGACGGCCACGCCCACCCCGTGCATCGCTCCCCAGATGATGAAGGTCCAGCCCGCGCCGTGCCAGATGCCCCCGATGAGCATGGTCACGACGGCCTTCCAGTAAAGGTTATAAGTCTTCCTGGGCGAGCCTGGGAGAGATGAGAAGACGTAATCTCTCAGCCACTCGGAGAGCGTGATGTGCCAGCGCCGCCAGAAGTCCGGCATGTTTTTGGCGCGGTAAGGCGAGTTGAAGTTGATGGGGATGTCAAAGCCCAGGAGACGGGCTGAGCCGATGCCGATGTCCACGTAACCGGAGAAGTTCAGGTAGATGAAGAGCGCGTAGCCGTAGATGGCCGCGAGTATCTCTGTCGAAGAGTAGAGCGTCGGGTTCTTGAAAGCGTCTTCTACCAGGTTGCTCCAGAGGAAGTTGGCGACCGCAAACTTGATCGCGCCCAACATCATCAGGAAGATGGCGTGCGTGCCGTCTTCGCTCCTTAGCGTTGGCTTCTGCCGGAACTGTGGAATGAGCTGGTGCGCGCGCGTCAGCGGTCCGATCTCGACGGTCGGGAAGAACGAGACGAAAGCCAGGTACTCGAAGTAGTTCGTGTCGGGACGCTGGGGCTTCTCCTTCGTGTTCCGGTAAGTGTCAATCACGTAGCTCAGCGAGCGGAAAGCCAGGAACGAGAGGCCGACGGGGAAGACCAGCAAGAGCGCCGCGGGCGGGACCTGCAAGCCGACTTGCCCCAGAAGCCTTGAGAGCGGCTCCGTAAAGAAATTGAAGTACTTGAAGACGGCGAGCGTTCCGATGTCCGTGAGGATGCTGACACAGAGCAGCAGCTTACGCCGGCGTGCGTCCGTACTCGCCCCGATGGAGCGCGCCACAAGAAAGTCAACCGTTGACATCACGAAGACGAGCGCGAGGAATTTCCAGTTCAGGAGCGCGTAGAAATAGTAGCTGACGCCCGTGATGAAGATGACGCGCGCGACTGTTGGGATGAATCGCCAGGAGAGGAACATCCAGTAGGCGAAGAAGACAAGGGCAAGAAAGATCATGTACTTGCCGGTATAAAACGTATTCATCTTAAAAAACCACTCCGTCAGTAATGCCGGACGCGTGAAGCATCCGCTTCTTGCCTTCGAGGTCCCGCCGAACTCAAAGGGGCACTCACTCGCGCCCGCCGCCGAAGGCCGCAGGCCCTCGAATTGTCGCCGAAGGCAGCCTTCGCAGTTAACCCGTGTGTCAACGTCGTGGGAATGTGGTTAGCCACATCAACCGCAGGCCAGAGGAAAATCTTTAATGCGGAACACAAACGTCACTGGAACAAGAATCCCCTGGAGGCGTGTCCGGAGATTTTGCGGGAAACCGAAATCGTTTTTGATCTTAAGATGTTGCGCCGCCCCGGAAGGAGCTTTCAAGAGCGTGCGCGGCCTTTCCGGTAAAAGTCGGGGCTCATGCGGCGCACCCGTGGTCAACACCACGGTGAATATACAGAAGCCCCTACCGGAGAGCAAGTTAAAAGGCCGCTGGAAGGATTTATTTGCTCGATGTCTGCGGCGGAGGGCGCGTCCGGACTGTTAGAAGCGAAGCCGCACAGAGGTTTGAGACTGAAAGAGCGGGCGAAGTTGAATGCGGAAAGGCATTCAACTTCGCCCGCTCTCAGGTTCTCTTTCCGAGACTAGCGCTTCGCCCTTTTACTTGCCTCTGCGCGGAGGGTTGCGCGGCGCGCGCGTCAGATACTTTTTGTAAGCGTCCGAGACGTCCTCGTAGAACATCGTGCCCATTCTCTGGTAGCCGGCGCTGGTCAGGTGAACACGGTCGCCCTGCCCCAGACCCTGCGCGGCCCAGACATCCATCGAGCCGCCGCCGCCCATCGCGCCGTATGAACTCCAGAACGCCGCCCCGACCTCGAAAGCCGCGCGCCGCTGGGCCTCGATCATCGCCGGCATCTTGCTTCCAGCGAGCGCCACGTCGCCGCGGTCCGGTGGACCATAAACCAGAATCGAAGCCTGCGGGGCCGCCCGGCGGAAGCGCTTGAGGATGGCCGCGAACATGCGCTGGTAAGACTCTATAGTCCAGTCGTCGTCCGTCACCTCGTTCGTTCCGTAGGCGACAATAATCAGGTCCGGCTTGCGCTGCACGATGTTGTCAACAAACGCCGTGTCGTTCCAGCTCACGAGCCTCTTCGCGCGCGCGCCGTTGATGCCGAGCACGTCGTAGGAGACGCCGGGCGCGATATGTTCGGTGACGATGCCCATGATGCGCGTCTTGCCCGGTTTGACTGTGCGGACCTCTATCCGATGAAGGCGATCCGCGGGAGTGTCGAAAGTGTAGTAATCGGGAAGCGGAGCATCCGAGGCGAGCGAGATGGGCTCTTCCAGAACACTCTGGCCATCGAGCAGGATGTCTATGGTTCCGCCGCCGGGCTGACGTAGATAATAAACCTCAAAATGATTGCAGTTGGTTTCGAGCCAGGCGCGCTCGTCCGCCTGAGTCGTGGCCAGACTGATTCCGGCCAGGCCATAGATTCCGTTCGGCTCGACGCGGCTGCCGATGCCGTCCACGGACCAGCCGGAAGTTGCGCCGTCCACGACTCCGCGTCGTCTGGTGCTCATCGGATTGCGCGGGACCATGTAGCCCGCGCCGCCGTCGCCGAAGTCGCGCTGGAAACTATTGCGTATCTGCGCCGTCAGGATGTCGGCGGCCGTGTGCGAGTCGCCGAAGTGCATGATGCGCACAGGCTCTATGCGCCGCTTGACGTTTGAGAGCGATCTGAAGAATTTATCGAGCGCGGCGGCGTTTTCAATGCCCCTGACCGTCTTCAAGACTGGGAGGGTTTGCTGTGGCGGAGTTTCCTGCTGTTGCTGCGCCCTGGCCCCCCAGACAGTCAAAATACCGACACAGATAATGAGGCCGAGCGACACAGCCAGATACTTCTTCATCACGCTTCGGGTCATCCTTACTACAACACCTCTCGTCAAGACTCTTCCCTTAAATTAAATCCGGGCGAAAAGCCGGAACAGGGGCGCACTTACTTCCCTTGCCTGAAGGAGCGAGGAATCAGGTTAAAAGGAGTAATGGCCTAAAACTGTCAGACCAGATGCGCCCGCGAGAACGCGGACGCCGAAAAGAGATGCGCTTTCTGCCCGTGGCGTTTGCCACGCGCGCGCCCTCTGTGAGAGCATCATACCGCGTTTGCCGCTAAATTTCCTCTGATTTTTCAGAAACGAGCCATAAATTATGACTTCACCTGCGCCGCGCCTGCACCGCCATGTCTCCGATAAGGCCAGCCGCTTTACCGAATCGGTCATCCGCGAGATGACGCGCGAGGCCCTAAAGCACGGGGCCATTAACCTTTCGCAAGGCTTCCCGGACTTTCCAGCCCCGGAAGACATCAAGGCCCGCGCCATGCAAGCCATCCATGATGACGTGAATCAGTACGCCATTACGTGGGGGGCGCGCGACTTTCGCGAGGCGATTGCGCGCAAGACTCAATGGTATCTGGGACTGGAGATTGATCCCGAAACCGAGATCACAGTGACCTGCGGCTCGACCGAAGGAATGATCGCGGCGATGATGGCGACTGTGGACCCCGGGGACGAAGTCATCGTCTTCGAGCCCTTTTACGAGAACTACGGGCCGGACGCCATCCTCTCCGACGCGCGCCCGCGCTACGTCGCTCTGCGCGCGCCCGACTGGAGTTTTGACAGAGAAGAGCTGCGCGCAGTCTTCAACGAGAAGACGAAAGCGATCATCATCTGCAACCCGAACAACCCGACCGGCAAGGTCTTCACGCGCGACGAGATGGAGTTCATCGCCGCGCTCTGTAAAGAGTTCGACGCGCTCTGCTTCACGGACGAAATCTACGAGCACATTCTCTATCCGCGCGACGGCGCAGGCGTCGGGCACATCTCCATGGCGCAGCTCGACGGTATGCGCGAGAGAACGGTCGTCGTCAACTCCATGTCGAAGACCTATTCGGTCACCGGATGGCGCGTCGGCTACTGTATCGCCCCGCCCGAAATCACGAACGCCATACGCAAGGTCCACGACTTTCTGACGGTCGGGGCCGCCGCGCCGCTGCAATCCGCGGGCGCTTATGCTCTTTCTCTGCCCGCGGAGTATTACGACAAATTGCAGGCGGAATATCAGGCGCGACGTGACCTGCTGTTGCCAGCGCTCGAAGCGGCGGGCTTTCGCACCTTCAGCCCCGACGGCGCTTACTACATCATGACGGACATCAACGGCTTCGGTTTTAAAGATGACGTGGAGTTCACGCGCCACCTGATACAGCAGGTAGGCGTGGCCTGCGTTCCAGGCTCATCCTTCTACAGCCGCCCGGAGCTGGGCGCGCAGCAGGTGCGCTTCTGCTTCTGCAAGAAGGACGAGACCCTGCTCGCTGCGGCTGAGAGACTCGGCAAGCTGCGTTAACTTTAAAGTGGATTCGATGTCGAAAGAGAGAAAGCTCCGTAGCAGCGGGATGTTTATAGCCGAAGAGCAAAGAATCTAATAAAGCTCCGCTAGGAGCGGAATGTCAGAGGCGTCGCACATTTCGCTCCTAGCGGAGCTAAATACTTTCCAACTCGCTATAGCTATAAATATCTCGCTCCTACGGAGCTAAAACACGCGCACGCTACTTATATTGAATTGGCTCCCGCTCTCTTCACTTACTCGTTGTGCGCGGGCTTCTCCTCGTCGAGCAGTCTGGTCGTGTTCTCCGTGACGCTCGGGGGCTGGACAAGCTCTGCCGTGTGCACGCGCCGCGGTGTGAAATTGGAGACGGGAGCGCTCTGTGGCGGAGGCAGCGCGGAGACGCGGGCGCCCGGATTGAGCGGCGCGGGCGGCGGGACGTACGCGGATTTATCCTTCACGATGGCGGGCGCGGATCCCTCGAAGACCAACGCATAGAGGATACGCATCATGCCGCCCGCGAAACAGATGACCGCCGCCAGCGGGACTAAAAGATCGAGCGGGTTGCGGCCGGGGATGAACTTATTAAAGATTGCCAGGACCGGCACGATCACTGTGCCGAGCAACATCATCATGACTCCCTGCTGCACGCCCTTGCGACGCGGCGAAATCTTCCGCCCCTCGGTCTCGGCGCCCGAGCTAAGTAGCCCGCCCTGAGCCAACAACTCCGTGACCCCGCTCAGCGGAAAGCCGCAGCGCGAACAGAAGCGCATCTCTGCGGAAGCCTGTTGTTGACCGCATTGCGGGCAATACATTTCCATAAGACCTTCTTTTCGAGGGTTGAGTTAAATTCGGGTGCGCCCGTCTCCGAATAAGTGTGTCATAATCGGGGCCGAGATGAAAGCACCAAAATAGAGTGCGAGAGAAAACGGGGCGCGTTCATTAACGGACGCCCGCAGAGGATTTCGAGTTCATGTGGGATGCCAAACGCCAGGCCATCTGGCTGACAACAGCTCTGGCCCTCGCCACCTTCGTCGTTTACCGCGAAGCGCACGACGAGGCTGGCCGCTTCGACCCAGGCTACTTCGCGCTGCTGGAAATAATCTTTCTGATAGTTATCGTCATCATGTTCTACATCTACTCGCGCAAAAAACCGTAACGAGAGACGCGTGAACAGGCGCGAGGATGTTTAATGCGGCGGCTGGAGCGTCTTGGAGCGCACCTGGATGCCGGAGTCCGCGACGACCAGAAGTCGCCGGGCGTCGCCGTAAGGGACGTTTGAAGGAGCATACGAGAGCACGTAGCGATTCTTTCTCAGCTCGTCGCAGATGGCCTTGGCGGCTTCGCGCGGCTCGCCTATGGGAAAGATGCGACCGCCTGTGCCTTCGACCAGTTTTTCAATCACTTGGACGGGCTTCGGCTGATCGCGGCGCAGGGCCCCGCCCGTGCGGTCCGGCGCCTGCACGGCGTAGACGGTGATGTCCTGCGATTGTAGCTCGGAGAGGACCTTGTTGAATTTCGTCTTGCTGCCGCGGTCCAGCCCGTCGCTGATGACGACGACGATGCGCTTCTGGTTCGAAGCCCTCAGCGGAAGCAGAGCCTCCTCGGACACCGCCATCAGAGCGTCGAAAAGATGCGGGTCGCCTTTCTTGCGAAAACTGGAGAGCGACTTCTCAATCGCCTTCGCGTCGTCGGTCCAGTCCGCGACGATCTCTGCCTGCTCGTCGTAGCCGACGATCAGCAGTTTATCCCCTTCGTAAATCTCATAAGCGAACTCGCGCGCGGCCGTCTCCAGTTTTTCCACGTCCGCGCGAATCGTCAGCGAATTGTCCACCAGCAGCACGATGCGCGCGGGCGAGGGGTCCAGGGAGAAATTCTTGATGGTCTGCTCTATGCCGCCGTCGTAAAGCGAAATCTGTTTGCTCGTGATGGGGCCGCCCGCATCGTCCGTGCGCATGGCGACGACGTTCAAAGAGATTGCGCCTTCGTCTGACGGGCGATTGCGCCGCCCGGCCTGTCCCATGACGAGATAGGGGATGGCCGAAAGTATGGAGAGGGCTAAAAGGGTTTTGTGTGACGCGCGCATCGGTTTGTCTCGCGCTCCGAAGATCTTTAGTCGCCGCTCGATGGGGCGGTTTTGGGTGTACTCGCCTTTTTAGAGGAAGATGTCTCTTTGGAGGTTGCTTTATCGCTCTTTGCGGCTGTCTCCGTTGCCGCGCTCTTCTCCTCCTTGCTCTCAGCCTTCTTTTCAGATTTTTTGCCGGCGTAATCTGTGACGTACCAGCCGGAGCCTTTGAACTGGATGGCCGGAGCCGAGAACTGTTTTTCCAGACGTCCGCCGCACTTGCGACACTTCGTGAGGGGCTTGTCCGTCACCTTTTGCATGACTTCGGTGTGAGCTTTGCACTTGCGGCATTCATACTCATAGATCGGCACGATAATTCTCCAAACTTCTCTTGAAAATTCTGAACTGAAATTGATTATACGAATCGCTCACACCGCCCGCAACCGCTACAAACGGAAGGAAGAGGCCACGGATGAACGCGGATAGACACAGAGAAAGAGAAGATCAAATCCTTCTTAATTCATCCGTGGGCATCCGCGTTCATCCGTGGCTTCTTCTCCCTTTCAGATAAATAGTTTCGTATTCGTTCGATACGCAAATAGTCAGCCCACGTCAAAATTGTTCGCTCATGATGAACGAATCAGGCGCGAAAGCCTGTTATAAGAGCGCTTACGCCCGCTTCGATTAAGTACATATGAAATCAATGCTTTATCGAACTTTTTTCGTGCGTTTGGAGCAACCGAAAGGGTAGTTCGTCCATCTGAGTTTCCGGTTTCGATTGATCGTTCTTTGAGAATCGAATCCGCCATGCGTAGCCCCCAAAACCGGCGCTTTTTGCGCGGCTCTGATGGCCCCCGAAAGCCATCGCTCACATGGAGAACGGATATTGATGAACCTGACCCGATTTGTTCCCCACTTTCGCTCTTTTAAATTCGCACCCTTCGCCTTAATCGCACTTTTCGCTTTCACGAACCTGACCGGAATTCTCTTTAATCGCGCTTACGCGCCCTCGGTCCAGGCCCGCGAGGCCGTTGAAAACAGAGTTCCCGCAGCAGAGAAAGAAGACGACTACATCCCCGCGGATGTACCGACGTCCGGCGACCGCCAGCTCGATCTGATCATCCTTCGCGCGGGCGAGCGCCACGGGGTTGACCCGAGGTTTCTCCACGCTGTCATCTGGCAGGAATCGAAATATAAAGTTCGCGCCCGCTCACACGTCGGCGCGCAGGGGCTGATGCAGCTAATGCCGGCGACGGCCAGGCGCTTCGGCTGCGAGGACGTCCACGACCCGGCAGCCAACATCGAAGCGGGAACGAAGTATTTGCGCTGGCTGCTTAAGAGATTCAACGGTAATGTTTCGCTCGCGCTCGCGGGTTACAACGCTGGCGAAGGCGCGGTTGATAAATACAACGGCGTTCCGCCTTACAACGAGACGCAGAATTACGTCCGCATCATCACGGGGCGCTACGGCAAGATGTATCATCCGCTGCTGACGCCGGAAGAGGCGCGCATCGAGTTTCGCCTCATGCCGGAACTCGCACAGCTACAGCAGAAGTAGTCAGACGCCTTTCCTCAACATTTCAGGTTCATCCGCAACCGCGCGCCTCCGAAGTTTGCTTTGCAACTTGGCGCGCGGTTCGCTATTATCCGCACGCGAAAACAGTGGTCAGTGGTCAGTGGTCAGTAGTCAGTTAGAAGCTGTTCACTGACCACTGACCACTGACCACTGACCACTTATGTCAACGACTTCCGAGACACTCTCGCTCGAACGCAAGATCAAGATGCACGAAGCGCGCGAAGCGATCATTGATCGCCTGGCGCTAGGACTTCCCGCGAGCATTGATCTGGACAGGTTCTTGCGCGCCGTTGTCAAGGAGTTGGGGCGCATGATGAACGCGGATCGCTGCGACGTGATTCAGCTTGCCTCGGAAAGCGAGCTGCGCATCAGCCACGAGTGGCGCGCTTCGGACGACGTGCCTTCGAGCGAAGGCACCGCAATTCCGCTCGATTTGAGACAGCTCTCCGAGCACGTTGATCTGACGAAGCCGATTCGCCTCGACGATACGTCCGCGCCCGGACTAGACCAGAAGGTTCGTTTCCTCGCGGCGAGTCTGGGGACGCGCTCGCTGCTGGTCGTCCCCGTCACTCTCGGCGGCGACGTGCTCGGCCTGCTGGGCCTTCACACGACGCGCGCGCCGCGCGCCTGGCTCGACGAAGAGGTCTCTTTCCTGCAATCCATCGCGCAGCACATCGCCATCGGCTATCAGTACACGCGGCTCTTCACGGATAAACAGCGCGAAGCCGAGACGACCGAAGCGCTGCTGGAGATCGCCAACGCCCTCAATGCGCGCTCGGATTTCGGCGAGGTCACGTCGCTCGTCCTGGAGCGCGCGCTTGCCCTGGTGGGCGCTGACTACGGCGCGCTCGGCGTGCTCGATCCAGCGGGTGGGCGCATCAGTCTCGCGGCCTTCAAAGCCGCGCCGCACGCCTCTATTGATTCGGTCCAGGGGTTGATTGACGCCCACGGGCAGTCCATGGACATCACCGCATACCCGGCGATGATGGAGGTCCTGGCGCAGGGAAAAACCTTACGCCTGCTGGATACGGACCTGCCGTTTCCGATTCGGCTCATCTTCAACGCGACGCTGGGGGGCCGCGCCGCGCTCGTCGCGCCGGTTCGCATTGGCGGCCAGACCTTCGGCCTTCTCGGCCTCGTCTGGAGCGGCGCGCGCGACCACTTCGAGGACCATGAAGTCTCTCTGGTCGAAGGCATCGCGGACCAGATCGGCACGGCGCTCGAACGCGACCAGCTTTCGGCGGAAGTGTTGCGCCTGCGCAGCGCTTTGCACGAACGTCACGCAGAGGACCGCATCATCGGCCAGGCCCCGGCGATTCGCCGCGCCATCGAGTTGGCTCTGAACGTCGCCGACACGCAAACCTCCGTCCTCATTCAGGGCGAGTCGGGCACCGGCAAAGAGCTGCTCGCCAACCTGATTCATTACAATTCGGGGCGCGAAGATCAGCCTTACATCAAACTCAACTGCGGCGCGATTCCCGAAACGCTGCTCGAATCCGAACTCTTCGGCCACGAGAAGGGGGCGTTTACGGACGCGCGCGCGCGCCGGCGCGGGCGCTTCGAGGAGGCGAACGGCGGCACGCTCTTTCTGGACGAGATCGGGGAGATGAGCCTTTCGGCCCAGGTGCGTCTGCTGCGCGTTCTACAGGACGGAGAGTTTACGCGCGTCGGCGGGAGCGAAGTCTTAAAGACGGATGTGCGCGTCATCGCGGCCTCGAACGTTGATCTGGAGCGCGCCGTCGAAATGGGCACATTCAGGCGCGATCTCTTCTACCGCCTGTCGGTCTTCCCGATTCGGCTCCCGCCTTTGCGCGAGCGCGCGGAAGACATTCACCCGCTCGTCATACATTTTCTGGAGCACTACAAGCAGAAGACCGGGCGCTTCATCTCGGGTATCTCGAAGGACGCCTTGCAGGCCCTGATGAGTTACGAGTGGCCCGGCAACGTACGCGAGCTTGAGAACGCCATCGAGCGGGCCGTCATCATCGCCTCTGGCCGCCAGATCGAGCTGGACGATCTGCCCGAATCCATCAGCAAGAGCGTTCTCGAAGAGCGCTCGCGCATCCGTGGCGAGCGCGCGCAGGCCGCCAGCGAGGGGCGCGCTATTCAGCTCGAACTCAACGTTCCTTCCACGATTGACGAGATCGAACGCCAGGCCATCGAGGCCACCCTCGATTACACGCGTGGCGACAAGACGCGCGCCGCCCGCGCCCTCGGCATCGGACGCAAGACCCTTTACAGGAAGCTGCAGCAATACCAGAAAGAGAGTGACAAGTGACGAGTGACGAGTGACGAGCCAGAAAAATCCGTTTTTCTTGTCACTTGTCACTTGTCACTTGTCACTTGTCACTGCTCTTATGCTATATTCTCAGCACTGTAATTTCCGGTCATTAAAACATTCCGTCGAAGCCAGGAGGCTTCGATTGTGAGAAAGGAATCTCTTATGGAAAACGACGAGAGGCGTGGAGGGTCTGACGTTTCGACCCGTCTTACTTATCTACTGATCGGCGGCGGCATCGGCGCCATTCTGGCTCTGCTCTTTGCCCCGAAGTCCGGCTCGGAGCTGCGCGGCGACATCGCCGACGTCACCCGCAAAGGCATTGACAAAACCCGCGAAGGAGCCCGGTACGTCGGGGGCAAGGCGACCGATTATTACGGGGCCGTGCGCGACAAGGCCGGCCAGTGGATCGGATCGCGCGGCGGACAGGTCTCCGACGCAATCGAAGCGGGCAAGCAGGCCTACTCCGAAGAGAAGCGTAGAACGGAACCCGGCAGTTCTGAAGCCAAACCGACCTACCCTCCGCAAGGCGACCTGAGCTAAAAGAAATTATGGGTTTTGAATTTTGAATGTTGAATTAAGGCTTTTAATTCATAATTCAAAACTCATAATTCAAAATTTATTATGAGTGCCCCGTTAGCCTTACAAATGAGCATCAACGACCCTGCGTTTTGGGTGCTTGTGGCCGTGGCGGTCGCTTTCGTCGTGATCGCGATTGCGATGATCGTGATCGCCATGATGGTCAGCCGCGCGGTCAAATCGGTCAAGCGTCTTGAAGAACGCGTCGAGCCGCTGATCCAGAGGGTCACGGCCATCAGCGAACAGGGCAAGCAGATCGCCGTGCAGGGCAAAGAGATCGCGGAGCAGCTTCACGCCATGTCCGGCTATCTCTCGACGGCGACGATGCATTTTTCCGAGTCCATCGGCCTCATCAAGGAAGAGGTCCGCGAGTTGAAACAGCTGGTCGGCGACACGGCCGAGACGGCGCGCGATAAAGTCGCGCTCGTCAGCAACACGATAGACAAGACGCACAAGCAGGTGACGACGACGACCACTTTCATACGCGACAAGGTGATCGGGCCGGCGCGCGAGCTGGCGGCGATTATGGCGGGCTTCCGCCGTGGCCTCGAAGTCCTCGTAGCGCCCGCGCCGAAGCCCGTGAATCAAACCTACGGAGAAGATGAGATGTTCATCGGCTGAGGAAATCAAGAGTCTGGAGTCTGGAGTCTGGAGTCTGAAGTCAGCAGCCGTCGACTTCAAACTCCAGACTTTAGATTTTAGACTCCAGACTTTAGACTCCAGACTCCAGACTTAACCATGTCAACCGAAACACCGCTCGACCTGAAAAAGACCGTCAACCTGCCGAAGACTGCCTTCAGCCAGAAGGCCAATCTGGCGCAGTCTGAACCCGCGCGCCTCAAGAAGTGGACCGAGATGGGACTCTACGAGATGATCCAGCGCTCGCGCGCGGGCCGCGAAAAGTTCATTCTTCATGATGGGCCGCCCTACGCCAACGCCGACATTCACCTCGGCACCGCGCTCAACAAGATTCTGAAAGACATCGTCGTCCGCTCGCGCACGATGATGGGCTTCGATGCGCCTTACGTGCCTGGCTACGATTGCCACGGGCTGCCGATTGAACAACACGTCGAGCGAGACCTGGACAAGAAAGGCAAGAAGAAAACGGACCTCTCGGTCAACAGCTTTCGCCGCGCCTGCCGCGAACACGCTGCGAAATCCCTGAAGAGTCAGACGAGAGACTTTCAGCGCCTGGGCATCCTCGGCGAGTGGGACGATCCGTACCTGACGATGTCCAATCACTACGAGGCCGAGACGGCGCGGCTCTTCGGCCGCTTCATCGAGCGCGGCTACGTTTACAAGGGTGCGCGCCCCGTCTACTGGTGCATACACGACCAGACGGCCCTCGCCGAAGCCGAAGTCGAATATAAGCAGCACCGTAGTCCTTCGGTTTACGTCAAGTTTCCGCTCGCGAGCGATCCCGCGCAAATTGACGAGAAGCTCGCCGGGCGCAAAGTCTTTTTTCTCATCTGGACGACCACGCCCTGGACGCTGCCAGCGAACCTCGGCATCGCCGTCCACCCTGATTTCGAGTACGCGGCTTTTGAAAATGGGGATGAAGTTTACGTGGTCGCCAGCGATCTGCTCGGCGCAATCGCCGAGAAATGCGACATCGGAGAGAGAGACGCCAGCGGCGAACGCATTGCGCCGACCGTGCTGGCGCGTTTTCCAGGCTCAAAGCTGGACCGCCTCGAATGCCGTCACGCGTGGATTGACCGTCCCTCGCTCGTCATGGTGGGCGAGCACGTCACGCTCGGCGGCGAGGCTGATGCGGAGACAGAGCTGGACGTGAAAGAAGCGCGCGACGCGCGCGTGACCGGCAAAGCTGGCACTGGACTCGTTCACACAGCGCCCGGACACGGCCACGACGACTTCGTCATAGGCAAGCGTTACGGGCTTGAGATTTACTGTCCGGTGGATAACGCTGGGCGATTCACCTCTGAGGTCGAACACTTCGCGGGCCGGAGCGTGTTTGAAGCGAACCCGTTGATAGTTGATTTCATGCGGGAGCGCGGCGTGCTCCTCTTCAGCGAAGATTACGAGCACCGCTACCCGCATTGCTGGCGCTGCAAGAACCCCGTCATCTTCCGCGCCACGCCGCAGTGGTTCATCTCCATGGACGCGAGCGGCTCTCACCCTGTCATCGAAAAGGATGAAGATGGGCGCGACCGTTCCAACTACACGGAGAACTACTCGGAGGACGAGACGGACGGCGCGGACTCTTTGCGCGCGGGCGCGCTGCGCGAGATTCGGCGCGTCGAGTGGGTTCCGGCGTGGGGCGAAGAGAGGATGCGCAACATGCTCAAGGGTCGCCCGGACTGGTGCGTTTCGCGCCAGCGCGTCTGGGGCGTGCCGTTTCCGGTCTTCTACTGCGCGGGCTGCAATGAAGCTCTGGCCGACGCGGAGACGATCAATCATGTGGCGGACATTTTCGAGCGCGAGTCGGCCGATGCCTGGTACGCGCGCGACGCCGTGGACCTCCTGCCGGAAGGCGCGAAATGCTCTCAGTGCGGGGGCAATGAGTGGACGAAGGAGACGGACATTCTGGACGTCTGGTTCGACAGCGGCTCGTCGTCCGTCGCCGTGATGGAGCGGCGCGAGAATCTGCGCTGGCCCGCGGACGCGTATCTGGAGGGCGGCGATCAGTACCGCGGCTGGTTCAATTCCAGCCTGATGATTGGACTCGCGGCGCACGACCGCGCGCCCTATAAAGCCGTCATCACGCACGGCTGGGTGATTAACGTTCAGGGCCAGAAGATGAGCAAGTCCGAGGGCACTGGCATCTCGCCGAACGAGGTGGTCAAAGATTCTGGCGCGGAAATCCTGCGCCTCTGGGTCGCCTCTTCTGATTATCAGGAGGACGTGCGCTGCTCCGACGAAATCCTGCAACGCGCCTCGGACGCTTATCGCAAGCTGAGGAACACCGCGCGCTTCGCGCTCGGCAACCTCGACGGCTTCGACCCTGGGCGCGACAGCGTGTCGGAAGAAGAGATGCTGGAGATAGATCGCTGGGCGCTCGCAGAGCTTGATGCCGTCATTGAGAAGGTCCGCGCCGGCTACGAGCGTTACGAATTTCACACGGCCTATCAAGCGCTCTACAACCTCTCGACCGTGACACTCTCGGCACGCTACTTCGACATCATCAAGGATCGCCTCTACACGGCCGCGCCCAAAAGCCATGCGCGCCGCTCGGCGCAGACGGCGCTATATAGAATCGCGGACGCGCTGGCGCGTATGCTCGCCCCGCTTCTGGTCTTCACGACCGACGAAATCTGGGAGAACCTACCGCAGGACGAGGCGCGCCCCGCCTCGGTGCATATGGCGGAACTGCCGGAAGCTCGCGGCGTGCGCGACGAGGAACTCTTGAACGTTTGGCGCGGGCCTCTGTTTGAGCTGCGCGACGCGGTGCTCAACAAACTTGAGGAAGCACGCACCGCGAAACTAATAGGAAGCTCTTTAGAGGCGCGGCTCCTTCTAAAAGTCGGGAAATTCTGGTACGACCTCTTAGACCAGCGCCGCGATCAACTGAGATATATTTTCATCGTCTCGCAGGTTCAGCTCGAAGAAGAGACTGAGCAAGAGAAAGGTGTCGCGGTGGAAGTCTCAAGGGCCGAAGGTGAAAAGTGCGAGCGTTGCTGGAACTACTCCGTGCGCGTCGGCGAGTCGGAGCGGTTCCCGACCGTGTGCGAGCGTTGCGTCGAGGCTTTGACGGAGATGGAGCGGGAGGAAGCTGTATGAACAGAGGACGGATGGGCTGGCGCATAGCTTACCTGGTCGCCGCCTGCGGCATCTATCTCGCGGACCAGGCGACGAAGGCCTGGGCCGTGAGTTCGCTCCCACAACCCAAAACGCTCATCAACGGTTTCCTCAGGGTGCGCTACGCGACGAACGACGGCGTCGCCTTCAGCCAGTTTCAGGGCGGCGGGTCCTTCGTGCGCTGGTTCTTCGTCGTGCTGGCGGCCCTGGCTGCCGTGGCCGTACTCATCTACTTTTTTCGCACGGCCCGTAACGATGATCGCATACTGGGCGCGTGCGCGCTGCTCCTGGCAGGAATCGCAGGCAATTTAACGGACCGCGCACGCCTCGGCCACGTGATAGATTTTATCGAGCTACACTATTATGAATCGTTCTCCTGGCCCGTCTTCAACGTCGCGGACATGAGCATCTGCGCGGGCGCGTTCCTGCTCATCTATGATATGTTTCGGAAAGGCAGAAGTCAGAAGGCAGAAGGCAGGAGTCAGGAGAAGAAAACGCATGAGTCTGTCATCAGCACACAGGAATCAAAATAGTGAAAGGCAGTTTGCTTTCATTCTGGCTTCTGACTCCTGACTTCTGACTTCTGCTTTACCCTATGTTCCCAGAAATTTTCCGCATCGGCGATTTTCACCTTTACACGTACGGCGTCCTGCTGGCGCTGGCGTTCCTCGCCGCGCTGGTGGTCGCTGCAAAACTCGCCGCGCGCGACGGGCTGCCGCGCGAGCGCATTTATGATCTGGGCCTGTGGGTGCTCCTGGCAGCGCTCGTCGGCTCGAAAATCCTGATGCTCTTTACGGAGCCTGAATATCGGGGCGACCTCGGGAAACTGTTTTCGCTGGATTTTCTGCGCTCTGGCGGAGTCTTCTACGGCGGCTTCATCGGCGCGGTCCTCGCTGCGTACTTTCTGATACGCCGCTACAAGCTGCCCTGGTGGAAGACCGCGGACGCTTTCGCGCCAGGCATCGCGCTCGGCAACGCCATCGGACGTCAGGGCTGTTTCGCCGCGGGCTGTTGCTGGGGCAAAGAGACGACCATGCCCTGGGGCATGAAGTTCACGCAGGCTGGCAATGAAGTGACGGGCGTGCCGTTTGATCGCTACATCCACCCGACGCAGCTTTATGAATCCTTCGGCGCGCTTCTAATCTTCTTCTTTCTTCTCTGGCTGCATCGTCGCAAGCGTTTCAGCAGCCAGGTCATCCTGCTCTACGCTGTGCTCTACAGTGTGATGCGCTTCACTATAGAGATTTTCCGCGACGACCCGCGCGGGGACATCCTCGGGCTGACCACGCTGACTGGGCTCTCGACCTCGCAGATGCTCAGCATCCTCGTCGGCGCCTGGGGTCTCGTCGCCCTCATACGCCGCTGGCGGCGCGCGGCGGCTGACGGGCCGGATAAAGTTTCTCCTGCACCGAAGACGGCCAGCGCGTGAGCGAAGAAGATTTGAAAGCTTTGCCCGAAGAGACGGCGGAGCCTGACGCACAGACTCTGACGTTCCGCATCGGAGCTGAAGATTCGGGCACACGCCTCGATTCCCATCTCGCCGCGCGCATCCCAGGTTGGAGCCGCGCGCGTATTCAACGATTAATTGAAGACGGTGATGTGCTAGTCCATGGGCGCACCTCGAAACCTTCCTACAAGCTGCGCGCTGGTGACGAGATCGAAGTCGAACTGACGCCCGCGACTCCAGCGGAATTCAGTCCCGAAAACATCCCGCTCGACGTCGTCTATGAAGATGACGACCTGATCGTCGTCAATAAACCCGCCGGAATGGTCGTTCACCCGGCGGCCGGAATTTCCTCCGGCACGCTCGCCAACGCCATCGCGTACCGATTGCGGATTGCGGATTGCGGGATGCGGATTGAAAACCAGGACGCCACCGCCTTCGTTAATCCGCAATCCGAATTCCGCATTCCGCAATCGGTACGTCCCGGCATCGTCCACCGCCTGGACCGCGATACCTCCGGCCTCATCGTCATCGCCAAGACAGAGAGCGCGCACGAGAATCTCGCGGACCAGTTTCGCGCCCGCGAGGTTTTCAAATCCTACGTGGCGCTCGTCCACGGCCGCGTCGGGCAGGAGAGCGGGCGCGTCGAGGAGCCAATAGCGCGCGACCCACGCAACCGCACGCGCATGGCCGTCGTCCGCGGGGGCCGCCCCGCCCTCTCCCTTTACCGCGTGCGCCAGCGCTTTGAGCGATTCACGTTACTCGATGTGGAGATTAAAACTGGCAGGACGCACCAGATCAGGGTTCACCTGCAATGGCTCAAGCACCCGGTCGTCGGCGACGCGACCTATGGCGGCGGGCGCGACAAAACAGTGGCGGACGCGCAACTGCGCGCGCGCATCAGTAGACTCGGCCGCCAGTTCCTGCACGCCGAACAACTAGGCTTTCGTCACCCACGAACCAACGAGCAGTTGAGATTCAAAGCTCCGCTTCCCGATGACCTGGCAAAATTTATTGAGGAGTTATAGCGGGCCGCGGTTGAATATGATGGCTCTCGCAAGGCGTCAAGTCAGTACCGCCTGCGGTAGCGGGCGGGTCTGTGGCCTCCATGACCCGCCCGCTACCGCAGGCGGTACTGACTCATGGCTACACATGATCTCAAATAACCTTAGCGCCGCTGCTTCATTAAAAGAATGTATCCGGCTACGAGCAGGTCGAAGCCGATACACGCGAGGACGTACCAACGGGGAGTGAAGCTGGCCCCTCCGGCGTCGCCCAGGTGAAGCCACGCGTCCCACAACGGGTGACCGGCCCAACCCGCCGCCAGCCACAGCGCCGAGCGCTTCAGGCCCAGGACGGCGACGATTGAGAAAAGCAGCAGGCCCGCGAGCTCCAACAATATCCAGTTCGTTTCGCGGGCGCTCACGCCGAAGACGACGTAAACCAGCGCCGCGATGACCAGCCCCGCGGCGAGGACGCGCGCCTCTCCTTCCCGGCCCAGGTTCCGTGCGAACAGGATGAAGCCGATGGCGGACGCTACGCCCAGAAGAAGCCAGAGAATCGTTTCCATAATTTAAGGCCAGTTACAAAGTGAACGGTAGGCAGTGAGCAGTACCATTGCTTTTACCGCTCACTGCTTACTGCTTACCGCTCACTGCGGTATCGGCTCGAAGCGGCGCAGGAGTTCGCGAAAGCGCTGGTCCTCGCGCAGGCTATCGAACAATGGCTCGACTCTGATGAGGACGAGCCCTGGATGCCTGTTATCGAAGGCTTTGTTGAGCTGCTCGATGGCTTGATCTTTTTCCCCCAACCCGGTGTAGATGGTCGCCAGGTAGAGTGGCGAGACGTAGCGCCTTTTGGACAGCTCGGTCATCTTGTTGAGAAGATTCTGCGCCTCGGCGCGCCTTCCGGCCACGGCGTAGGTGTAGGCGAGCGCGGCGGCGGCCTCAAGGTCAATCCCTCCCAGGTCATCCGCTGCATCGGCGGCCGGACCTATTACCGTGTTGAATTCCGCGGCAGCCTTCTCGTAATCCTTCTTTTGCAGGTGAGCCAACCCGAGATAGTAGTGCGCGACGCCGAACTTCGGGTCTATCTCAAGCGTCTTCCTGTACTGCTCAATCGCCTCGTCGTATTTACGCGCGTAGTAAAGGTACAGGCCCGAGTTCGCGCTGATGATCGGCGAGAGCGGGTCCAGTTGCTGCGCCTGCTCTATCTCGGCGCGCGCCAGGTCGTATTTCCCCATCTGCGTGAGGTACGAGGCGTACCATTGATGCGCGGTCGCGTATTTCGGGTTAAGGTCCAGGGCGTGTTTGAAGTCGTCCTCCGCGCCGCGCCAGTCCCATTCATAGGCGAGCTTGACGAAGGCGCGCGAGGTGTAGCCCTCGGCCAGGCGCGGGTCAATTTCGAGCGCGCGCTGGGCGGCGGCCCTGGCGTTTGGCATCGCTTCGCCCGGCGCAGCCGCCCCGATGTCGCAAAGAAGCGCGTAGGAATCTGCGAGGCCCGAATAGGCCAGGGCGTAAGTCGGGTCCTTCTCTTCGGCCTGTTTGAAATAGCTGATGCCGCTTCGCAGACCCGCCTCGTCGCGTTTGTTCCAGAAGTAGCGCCCCTTGAGGTAAAGCTGGTAAGCCTCCGCGTCGTTCGTATAGCGCTTCGCCAGCCGCTCCTCATCTTCACCGGTCAGTTTCACTTTGAGCTTTTCGAAAATCTTTCTGGAGATTTCGTCCTGCACGGCCAGAAGGTCTTTGATGCCCTTGTCGAACTCCTCGCCCCAGATTTGCGAGCCGTCCGCGACGTTTATCAGCTCGGTCTTGATAACCAGCTTGTCGCCGACCTTGACCACACGGCCAGTCACTACGGCGCCGACGCCCAGCGTGCGTCCGATCTCCTGCGGATCAATCTTCTGCCCCTTGTAACGGAAGACGGCATTGCGCGACATCACCTTTAGTTTCGGCAATTGCGAAAGCTTATTGATGATGCTTTCTGTGATGCCGTCGGAAAGATAGTCTGCGTCCGGTTCATTGCTGTCGTTTGTGAACGGCAGGACCGCGACCGAAGTGATCGCCGGGCTGCCGCCGGCGCTTCTGAAATAGATGAGGGCAGCGACCGTTGCGATAACAGCCAGCGCAACTAACAGCAGCGCGATTTTGTGACGGCCAATCCCTTTGGCAATGTACTCGGCGCTTGAGACCGTTTGCGCTCGCTTTGCTTCAACCGTTCCGGGCGACTGTCCCCTCCCCGTTTTGGCAGCGACCAGGCCGCTGCCGTTTTCCGTGGCACTATCGCTCGACGCTTCCGGCGTCAACGAAAGGTCAATTGCGTTTCTATCAAGCTCGTCCCTCAGATTTTCCAGATCGGTCTTGAGATCCGTGATGGTCTGATACCTCTTCGTTTTGTCTTTGGCGAGAGCTTTCTTGACGATGCGTTCGAGCTGGTGCGGAACCCCTTGCGACCTGCTCGCCAAGGGCGGCGGCTCGCGGTCCAGGATGGCGACTTTGATGTGGCTGTCGGTCGCTCCTTCAAACGGGGCGCGCCGCGCGATCATCTCGTAAAGCACGATGCCCAGACTCCAGATGTCCGTGCGCGCGTCAACCTCTAACCCACGCGTCTGCTCCGGCGACATGTAGCCAGCCGTTCCCATCACCGTTCCGGGCTCCGTATTGCTGATGGGCATGGTGATGGCTTCGGGGTCTGCCGCTGACGAGGGTTTTTCCGTGAGCTTGGCGAGGCCGAAATCCAGCACTTTGACGAGCCGGTCGCGTCCCACACGGTCATGCCGGAGCATGATGTTCTCCGGCTTGATGTCGCGATGCACGATGCCTTCGGCATGAGCGGCTTCGAGGGCGCGCGCCACCTGAATACTGACGCCGAGCACCTCATCAATCTTCATCTCGTCGCGCCAGAGATGCTCTCTCAAAGTGTGGCCGTTGATGTATTCGGTGACGATGTAGTTGGTGGTCTCATCCTGCCCGATTTCGTAAATGGTGATGATGTTCGGGTGATTGAGCTTGAGGATGGCGCTCGCTTCCTTTTTGAAACGCAGCAGGCTGTTCTCGTCTTTAGTGACGTGTGGGGGCAGCACCTTGAGGGCGACACGGCGTCCGTGCTTCGTATCTTCCGCCAGATAGACTTCGCCCATCCCGCCCTTGCCGAGCTTATCTAAGAGACGGTAATGAGAGATGGTTTGCTCGCTCATCCGACAGCCGCGCTAAATACAGAGTTAAGAGACTTGTGAGAGCCGTGCCCAAACAAGATCAAGCTGCCGGCTCAAGGCGCTGTTCGTTCTGCACGACCACAGTCGAGTTAGGATTCGGTTCAGGAATAGTGAGATTCTGCTCTCGCAACAGGCTGACGTGTTCTTCCATTCCCCACCTGGCTTTGTACAGGCAATCTTCAATGGAATGTCCGACCCCGGTGAACCCTTCCAGGTCTGGAGAATAGAAACCGAAAAAGCTGGGGTCCGCCGTCGCCTCGATGACAAGTGAATACTTCAAATCTATCATAAAGCTTCTCAACCTCTTTCTCTGATCCCAGCGGCTTTCAAGATAGTCGGAAAGACGAGCAGCCGCGCGCATTGTATCATTGGGCGGAGAATGAGACTACAGGCATGCGCTTTTGCCCACACTTGCGGTACTATTGTTCGTTCCAGGAAGGGCAACGGCCCGTCGCCGGCCCGGCATCAAACACGCGAGCTTTGAAGCTTACTAGTTCGCTCTTTAGTTTTCACTCTATTACTGTTTACGATTAGTCATGAGATCCGTCCTTTATCGTTCCCTATTGATAACTGCTCTCGCCATCTCTCTGTTCGCTGCATCGCAAACGGCGGGGCATTCCCAGCAGAAACCGCAACCGACTCCGACGCCCGACTCCCAACAGGGTGACACGGAGACGGTCTTTATTCGTGAGGTGCGCCTGCCCGTCACGGTCCTGGACAAGAACAAGCAGCCCGTAACCGGGCTGTCGAGAAATGATTTTCTGATTTTTGAAGACAAGAAGCAGCAGGATATCAAAGGCTTCCTTGAAGCTTCTGACGAAAAGAACAGCCAGCCTATTTATGTCGCCGTGCTGATGGACACTTCCGGCTCCGTCGCCGGCAAGCTCAAGTTCGAGCAGGAGTCGGCCAAGAACTTCGTTTATACGGTAACGCGCCTGCGCAAAGACCAGGTGGCCTTCGCCACTTTCGATCATCAGATCACGCTTCGTCAGGATTTTACGAACAAGCTGGACCTGCTGGACAAAGCTATTGACAGCGTCAAGAAACCGGGCAACCGCACACTCTTCTACGACGCCGTCTGGCAGTTCTGCGATGAGAAGATGCGCAACGTTCCGGGCCGCCGGGTGCTCGTCGTCATCACGGACGGCGATGATAACAACTACAGCCGCGCGACCCTTCGCGACGCGATTGATATTGCGCAGCGCACGGAGACGACCATCTTCGCCGTCTCGACCAAAGCGGGGCTGTCGGGCGCCGTGCCGGGGGTCGAGGCCGGGACGGTTTCGAGCAGCGCTGACCGCGACCTTCAAAAACTCGCCGAACAGACCGGCGGCTCAGCCTTCTTCACAGGTGACGTGCTTGAGCTGGAGCGCGCATTTACCAGAATCTCCAAAGAGCTGCGTTCGTCGTACATCATCACGTACACGCCGACGAACAATAAGTATGATGGGAGCCGTCGTAAGATCGAGGTCAAGCTCGCCAACGGCCGGGGCGGTATGAAGATCAAGACCAGAGAAGGATATACGGCCATTTCCGATAGCCTTAGAAAGTGAGTTCGTAAATCGTCAATCGTAAATCGTGAATAGAAAACCCTGTTCTAACGATTTACGATTCACGATTCACGATTTACGAAGAAGATGTTTTATCAAAGGCAAAGCACAAGGGTTCTGGCGTTCGGCCTGGTGGCCGTGGCGCTGTTGAGCGGTCTGCTGATTCCTGGCGCGCGCGCGCAGCAGCAGGAGCCTCCATCAACACAGCAGGAGCAAGACAAGAGCCGCCCGCGTCGCACAAACGACCAGCCGCAGACCAATCCGACTCCAAAGCCTCCGGCGAAGGATGACGAGGTCACGCTTCAGGACGACGAAGTCCTGAAGGTCGAAACGGACCTGACCAACATTCTCTTCACGGCTGTTGACAAGCAGAAGCGTTTCGTCACGAACATTCGCCAGGAAGATATACGCGTGACCGAAGACGGGCAGGCGCAGGAGATTTTCACTTTCGCGCGCCAGACGGACCTCCCGCTCTCGCTCGCCATCGTGATTGACACGAGCGTCTCCGAAGAGCGGACCTTGCCTATTGAAAAAGCGGCTGCAAGCTCCTTCGTTGATACAGTGATCCGCGCCGACAAGGACGAGGCGGCCGTCATCACCTTCACGGGAGAGGCCACGCTCGAACAGAATCTGACGGGCAACGTCTCGCGCATCCGGCGCGCGCTCGACCGCGTCGAGTTCGTTCCGCCTTCGGGCTACATCGGCGGCGGGCAGGTCGCTGGCACGCCGCCCATTTCCGGTACGAATCAATCCATCCAGGGCTCGACCGCAATCTGGGACGCCGTCTGGGTCACCTCCGACGAGATTCTCTCTCAGACGTCTGACAAGACGCGGCGCGCGATTATTCTGCTCACGGACGGCCAGGATTCGAGCAGCCGCAAAAGTATGGACGCGGCCATTGACCGTGCACTGAAATCCGACGCCGTTATCTACTCCATAGGCATCGGCGACGAATATTACGGCGGAATCAACAAGGGTTCGTTGCGGAAAATTTCCGAGCGGACCGGAGGTCGCGCCTTCTTTCCCGAAAACGAATCGGAGCTGCGCGCCGCCTTCGACCAGATTCAACTCGAACTCCGCTCGCAGTATCTGGTCGCCTACTCGCCCTCGAATAAGAACAAGGACGGCTCGTTCCGGCGCGTCCAGATCGAGATCGTCAACCCGGATTTGCGCAGGCAGAGCCTGAAGCTGACCTACCGTCAGGGCTACTTCGCCAGGATCACGGGCAAGGGCGAATAGACTTTAAAGTCCGTTTGGCGTAAGCAAAAGCCATAACTACAGCCCCGGCAGCGGCGCGCATATCAGTAGCCCGGCACGCGAGTGCCGGGTTAATGGCGTCGTAATTTTCTTGAGCCCCGTTAGGGGCGGCATAATATGCCGCCCCTAACGGGGCTCAGCCATCTATTTGCGGCCCGTACCCACGGCTGACGCCGTGGGCTACTAACATGGCGCCCCTCCGGGGCTGAGTTACGCAACAAACTTTTACACCGGACTCACGTTACTTTACCCCTCGCTTTTCCGCCTCGACGGCTTTTCATCGTGACAATATCTTTTTTGCTCTGCTATACTCTGATTGTCGCTCGCGCCCACATCCGGCGAGCGATAGAAATAAGATGTGTTCGAGTTGAAGCAGTATTCCAATCCAAAGTCCGCGCCTCACAAGGTTTTACTCCCACGTAATCTATTAACGCCCTGAATTAGAGGTTTCCGCTTGCCCATTTCATAAGCGGCTCTGGCCCCGATGACAGAGATCAAGACAGAACAGACGCGCCCGACCGTGCTCGCCGTCAACGACGAGCCGAAGGTTCTTGAGCTTCTCACGGTGATTCTGGAGCGCGAGGGCTATAAGGTCGTCACGGCCGACAGCGGACGGCGCGCCCTCGAACTCGCGCGCACACTTGAGCCCGACATAGTCATCAGCGACGTCGTCATGCCGGAGATGGACGGGCTTGAGTTCTGCCGCCGCCTCAAACAGGACCCGCAGACCGCGCACGTGCCCGTGCTTCTGGCTAGCGCCGTGCAGATAGGCAAACGCAGCAGCCTCAACGCACTGACGGCGGGCGCAGACGATTACCTCGAACTCCCTTTCCGCCGCCAGGAGCTTCTGGTCAAGGTCGCCCGGCTCACCGAACGCCACCGCATCGAACGCCGCTACCGCGAGCTCGTAGAGCAGGCCGCGGACATCATCTACACGCGCGACATGGAGGGTCGCATCAGCAGTATTAACGAAGCCGGCGCACGCTTCTTCGGTCGTCCCGTCTCCGAGTTAATCGGCGCGCCTTTGAGCGATCTGTTTGGCGAAGAAGCTGCCGCCGAGATGATCGCGCAAACTCTGGTGGACGTCTCCAAAGAGCCTTCTCGTTGGGTGCATCGCGTCCGAGACGCCGATGGTATTCAGCATTATCTTGAAGGAATCAGGTCGCTCGTGCGTGATGCCGGAGGGAACCCTGTCAGCGTGCGCTGCGTGGTCCGAGACATTACAGAGCGCAAGATCGCCGAGGAGGCGCTGCGCGAATCGGACGAGCGCTTCAAGGCTTTCATGGACAATAGCCCGGCGGTCGCCTTCATCAAGGATGAAAAGGGGCGTTTCGTTTACATCAACAAGCCCTTCGAGCGTTTCTTCGAACTCAACCCGACTGAATGGCAAGGGAAGACAGACTTTGAAATGTGGCCGGCGGAGATTGCTGAGCAGCTTCGCGAGAACGACAGGGCTGTGCTCGCCGCGGGCCACAGCGTCGAGATGATCGAGGCGGTCCCGGCCCCGGACGGAGTTCTGCATCATTGGCTCGTCTTCAAGTTCCCGCTCAAAGATGCTGCCGGGCGGGTCCATCTGGCGGGAATGGCCGTGGACATCACGGAGCGCAAGCGAACGGAAGAGGCTCTCAAAGAGAGCGAGGAACGCTACCGCGATCTTTTCGAGAACATCCCGATAGGCATCTACCGCACCACCCCCGACGGCCGCATCCTGATGGCGAACAGCGCCCTGGTCCGAATGCTCGGATACTCTTCGTTCGAGGAGCTGGCCGCCTGCAATTTAGAGGACGAGCAGGAATCGGTCGCCTACCCGCGCGCCCAGATCAAAGAGATGCTGGCGCGCGACGGTTTCATCAAGGGGCTGGAAACAGGGTGGAGGCGACGCGACGGGTCCACGGTCTATCTGCGCGAGAACTCGAAGGCGATTCGCGGGGAAGACGGAACGGCCCTCCTTTACGAAGGAACGCTCGAAGACATTACCGAGCGTAAACAGACGGAAGAGGCGCTCAAAGAGAGCGAGCTGCGCTACCGCGACCTCTTCGAGAACGCCAACGACATCATCTACACGCACGATCTTCAAGGGAACTTCACTTCGCTCAACAAGACCGGCGAGCGTATCACCGGCTACACGCGCGAAGAGGCCATGATGATGAACATCGGACAGGTCGTCGTGCCCGAACATGTCGAGAAGGCGCGCGAGATGATCGCCCGTAAAGCGACAGAAGATGTCTCGACCGTTTACGAGCTGGATATCATCTCTAAGGGCGGGCTGCGTGTGCCCCTCGAAGTCAGCACAAGGATAATCCGCAAGGACGGAAAGCCCGTCGCGGTCCAGGGCATTGCGCGCGACGTGACGGAGCGTAAACGCGTGGAAGCGGAGCTTCAGGCGTCGGAAGCCGAAATGCGCGCGCTCTTCTCTGCGATGACGGACGTCATCCTGCTGCTCGACGCCGAGGGCCGCTACCTGAAGGTCGCCCCGACCAATCCCAGGCTGCTCTATAAGCCTCCCGCCGAATTAATCGGCAAGACCTTGCACGAAGTCTTCCCGAAGGAGCAGGCAGACACCTTTCTACATAAGATTCGGCACGCGCTGGAGACCAACCAGCCAACGCATATTGATTACAGTCTGAACATTGATGGGGCTGAGGTCTGGTTCGAAGGGACCGTCTCGCCGATGTTGCATGATTCCGTGGTCTGGGTGGCGCGCGACATCACGGAGCGCAAACGCTCGGAAGAAGCCCTGGAGCAACAGGTGGAGCGCGAGGCCGTCATCAACCGGATTTCGAGCGCCCTGCGCCGCTCGCTCGATCCGACCGAGCTCTTCCAGGCGGCCGTGCGCGAACTCGGCTCCTACCTTTCGGTTGATCGCTGTTCGATCTTCATGAAGGACGAAGAGGCCGGGCGCGTGCGTATGGCTGCGGAGTATCACGTCCCCGGCGTGCGCCCGGTGGCGCGCGACTTTCCGCTCTCGAAAATGAGAGATTTGGTTGACGGCATTGACCGGCAAGGCGCGCTGGCTTTCGACGACGCCGCCAACGATGAGCGGCTCAAGGAGGTTTACAACAGCCTCCTTCGCGTGGCGGGCGTGCGCTCGATCCTGTACGTTGGCATCAAGGCCGGCGACGAGATGCCGGCTGCCTTCGCGCTCTCGACGACGCGCTCTCTGCGTCACTGGCGCAAAGAGGACATCGCGCTCGCTCGCGCGGTCGCCAACCAGACCGGCGTCGCGATTCGCCAGGCGGAGCTTTACCAGAAGGCCGAGGCGACTTCGGCCCGGGAGTCGCTCATCAATCGCCTGAGCCTGGCTATTCGCGCGTCTCTGAGTCTCTCCGAAGTCATGAGCACGGCGACGCGGGAGCTTGGCCGCGCACTCAGCACCTCGCGCGTCCACCTGTATCTCTACGATCCTGCGGACCCGCGCGGTCGCGCGGAGCACGAGTACGTCGCAGCGAATTCCACCAGCATCAAGCACCTGGAGATGAGTTTTGACGAGCCGATAGGGCAACGCATCCTGCGCTCGCCCGGCCCCATCGTGATCAGCGACGCGCTCAACTACGAGGACGGCCCGGCGGAGTTCAACGCGCAGATTCGCCTCCACGCGGCGCAGGTCCGCCTGCGCTCGCAGATCATCTACCCGCTCATCGTCAACGGCCGCTTTCGCGGCGCGCTCTGCATTCATCAGACGGACCGCGTGCGCCGCTGGTCCGAGGACGAGGTGGCCCTGGTCGAGGCGGTCGCCGCGCAGCTGGCAACGGGCATCGCGCAGGCGGAGCTGTTCGAGATGACCGGGCGCGCCAAGAAGGAATGGGAGACCACCTTCAACGCGATGTCCGACGGTATCTTCATCTTCGACAACGCCGGGCAGTTGATTCGCGTCAACCGCGCCGGGGCGGCGATGGAGGACACCTGGCCGCACCTCATGCTGGGCCGCCGCTGCTGCGACATCCTGCGAACGAGCGAGGGCAATACGTGTATCGTCGAGAGGACCATCGCGGAGGGCAGAAGCGTGACGATTGAGATCGTGCCCGAGCGTTTCAACCGTCCCCTGCTGGTCACGGCCGAGCCGATTATCGAAAAAGGGAGCCAGACGACCGGCGCCGTCTGCACGGCCCGCGACCTCTCCGAGTTGAGGAAGGCGGAGGCGAAAGCGCGCGAACACCAGTCGCTTTTGATGAATATTCTGGAGAGCGCGCGCGAGTCCATCTACGCCGTTGACACGGAAGGGCGCTTCCAGTGGTGCAACTCCGCGACCATATCGGCCACGGGTTATAAGTCCGAGGCCTTAATCGGGCAGTCGTTTCTGGATATAACTTTCGACGCCGACCGCCAGATCGCACGCGAGCATTTCGAGCGCACCCTCGAAGGCAAGCCACAGACCTACGAGGCGCGTTTCTTCTCGCACGACGGCCAGTTACGCCACGCGCTCTTCGACACCGCGCCGCTCATCGTGGACGGCCAGACGACGGGCGTGCTCGGTATTGCGCGCGACATCACGGAGCAGAAGCAGGAGCGCCAGCGCGCCGCGCAGGCGGACAAACTGCGCGCCCTCGGCCAGCTCGCGTCGGGCGTGGCCCACGATTTCAATAACGCACTCACGGCCATCCTCGGGCGCGCGCAATTGATGCGTCGCCAGGTGGACGACTCCGTGCTCGTGCATAACCTGGAAGTCATTCAGACGGCCGCCGAAGATGCCGCGGCAACCGTGCGCCGCATCCAGACCTTCGCGCGGCAATCGCCCGCCAAGGAGTTCGAGCTGCTCGACGCTAGCCTTCTGTTGCGTGATGCGATAGAGATTACGCGGACGCGCTGGGAAAATGAGGCGCGGCTGCGCGGGCTGCACTATGACGTCGCGCTTCAAGCGGACTGCCCGCAGCACGTCATGGGAAACGCGTCGGAGTTGCGCGAGGTCTTCGTCAATCTGATCGTGAATGCGGTGGACGCGATGCCGCGCGGCGGCAGCCTCGACATCGGCTGCGAGAATGTGGACGGGCGGTTGATCCTGAGATTCAAGGACACGGGCGTCGGGATGACCGAAGACGTGCGGGAGCGAATCTTCGAGCCCTTCTACACGACCAAAGGGGCGCAGGGGACCGGACTCGGACTGGCCGTCAGCTACGGCATCATCGAGCGCCACGAAGGACATTTCAACGTCGAATCCGAAGCGGGGAGCGGCACGACCTTCGAGATAGACCTGCCGGCGGCCGGTCGCACGTCAGCGGCCGAGGTCGGGCCAGCCCCGCGTTACGAAGCGCCTTCGATGAGGGTGCTGGTGATTGACGACGAAGAGTTCGTCCGCGAGACTCTGGCCGACATGCTGATCATGCTCGGTCACAAGGTGACGGCCGTGGGTGGCGGGCGCGCAGCCCTTCAAGAGCTGGCGAGCAGAGACTTTGACCTGGTCTTCACAGACCTTTCGATGCCGGAAATGGATGGCTGGGAGGTGGCGCGCGAGATTCGTCGCAGACGGCCCGAGATGACCATTCTCCTCGTCACAGGACACGGGGCGGCCACCCCCATCGCTCCCGGCGACAAGCACCTGGTCAACGGCATCATCGGCAAACCCTTCGACTTCGATCAGGTCGCGGAGATGGTCGCCAAAGCAACTAAGCAGGGGATGGGGGTCAGGGGCCAGGGGTCGGAAAGAGCAAACAGCGAAACGGAGATTAGTGAGACCACACTGGCCCCCGGCCCCTGACCCCCGGCCCCCTACTTCTCCCCACGCTCCCGCTCCACCTCTGTCTCAAGCTCGACGACGAGTTTGCGTAGGCCGGGCTGATCCATAGGCTCCAGCAGGCGCAGGGCTTCGTCCAGCACGCGGCGTTGATGCTCGGGCCAGAGGGGGCGTCCCGCGACCCTGCCAAGTTCCCCGGCGTAGTAGCCGCAGCGCGGCGGTCTGACCATTTCGACGACATCTTTTTCCACCCCCAGCATCATCGTCGGGATTCGTTCCAGTTCGAGGCCGCGCGCCACGAGCGCCAGCGATTGGTGACAGAGACGCGAGGCCGGAACGAGCAGGGCAGCCTGGACTTCGTAACGCTTCACGCGCTCGATTAATTTCGGCAACATCTCTTCCGCGAGTTTGGCTGCGTCCGGGATGTGGCCGCAGAAGCTCCACCAGACAGGGTTGAGACGCCCGATGATGCCGTTGCCCTCAAACTCCGCCAGACGGTCCAGGGGCACCTGGGAATTTCTATCTTTGGTGACGTCCGCCGTGTCCCACCCGCGCGCGCAGTAGAGCAGGTCTTCCGCCTCGACCTCTCGCGGAATCTCACGAAACTTCGTATCGCCGCCGACGATGTTCACGTCGAAAGAGTCCGTGCCGTTGATGTACGCGCCCGCGGACGAGATGAGCGCGAGATTCATCATCGGCAGGGCGCGCCGCGCCGGAGCGAAAGGGGCGCGCCTGTTTTCGACAAACGGGTAATCATGACCGACGTCGCTGCGCGGCGACCCGCGCGTGCGCCCCTGCTGCCAGTGCCCGTAATGCCTGCGCCAATCGTCAATTCTCTCGATTATCTCCATCAAAAGATTCCCTTCTAAGTGAGACATGCATCCGTCGTGGGACAGACATTCCTGTCTGTCATGAGCGCCGTCAGGCGCGAATACTGTTAGTTAAAATCATAAGCGTGCTGGCGCACGCTTCGACAGGCCGAGAATGCCTGTCCTACCTGGTTCGTCGTGCAATGAGCAGCAGCGCGACCGCTGCGGCAATGATGCCGACGCTGAGCGCCGCGACGGAATAGCCGTGCAGGCTGTTGAAGCTGACTTTCAGCGGATTGTCAGCAGCCACGTCGTCAATCGGCACTCTCATCTCCGCGCGCAGGGCCAACATTCTCGCCGCGATCACCCACTGCCCGACGCCCGTCGCGATTGCCAGCAACGCGAGCGAGATGGTCTCCGCAAAGAACGCGCGGCGCGTCACTCTCTGGCGGAAAAGAAAAGCAGTTGCCAGGAGGATGAGCGCGATGATGAAACCGCCCGTGTTCACAACCGAGAGCGTGCGCGTCACTATGGAGCCCGCCGCTTCGTTAGCATAAGGGACGCCGCGCGAGCGCAGGACGCCGAACGCGCTCGGCGCGACCACCGCGCTGAAGAAGACCGCGCCGCCGAGCCACAATGCTATGAGCAGCAGGCGGACGTCTCGCAGCACCAAGAAAACAGCCGCACGTTTCTCAAGAGCAAGCTCGCGTGGCGTTGCCGGGGCTCCTGTCTTCTCCACATCAACGCTCATCAATCATACTCCGTCACTTCGGGCAACAACCGGATGACCGGCAACTCCATCTCTGGCTGTGTCAACTCGCGCGGGTCCGCCACAGTTAATAACCAGGAGAGGGCGCGGTCAAGCTGCGCCTGATACTCTTCCAGATCGAGCGACATGAAAACACGTACGCCGAGGCGCGCGAACTTCTCTTTCGCCATCTGGTACATGCGCCGCGCCGCGCCGGGCCGCCCGATCTCCAGATGATGAAAGGCCACGGCCGACTGGATCATCGCCTGTAGGAAAAGCTTTTCCGCCGGGCCCACTTCGCCCATCCAGCGATCTTCCCAGGCGTCGTGCGCCGCGTGAAACTCCCCTTCGTTGAAGAGATCAATTCCGGCGAAGTACTCGACCGGGTAGGCCGCAAGATGCGCCTCCGTGTATGCCGGGCGTTGTGGCTCGCTCTCCGCGCTCGCGCTCATGGTCACTGATTTTCCGCCCAATCCTTTTTTTAACAACAGTTCCTCGATCCTGTAAGCGTGCAGCATGTCGTGCATCGCGACGTGGCGAAACATGATTTGAACGGAGTAGTGATCATACTCCTCGTGGTCCGCCTCGCGCCGCCAGTCCGCGTCCGACAACTCTTTCAAACGCTCGACGAGCCGCGCCCGGTCGCGCGCGAAACGCTCCAGCGCTTCGTCCAGATCAACCGAGAGCAGCGAGCCCTCCTGCATCGCCTCGTCAGGATTATATGAAAGGATGCGCGGGCGCGTCTCCTTCAACATCAGATCGAGCCGCTGGAAGAAGAGCGGGTGCACCTCCGCCAGATGGCAGGCGTGCTCGTGCGCGGACCACTTGCGCGGCTGCGGGCGACGCTTCAAAACCTCTACCGGAACTTCGCGCACAAGCGGGACGATTATCGCGGGAGCGTTTTCGAGCGCGTTGATGATTACCTTCGAACTGTTCATAACTCCCAACCTGTACGAGAAAGGGCTATCATACTATTCAGCGTTCTTCGTCTCAGAAGCTGTTTGAAAAATCTTTTCGCCGCGAAGCGGCACGCAGAAGGTAGCCAGACCTGAAAGGTCTGGGACAGGTCGCACACGCAATCGCGCCCTGAAGGGGCGCACAGACCTCGCCGCACCTTCAGTGCGGCACATCGTGGTGCGCTTGAGAGTTCCAGACGTTGCACGTCTGGCTACCTTCTGGTTGCGCCTTCGGCGCACAATACAGAATTCCCAAACAGCTTCTTAAGATTTTTTCTAACCTGCATTCAACCTCGCCGCAAGGACTTTCGCGGCGGTCGCGCCCGCGCCCGTCGCTCCGCTGATGGTCGGGGCGAGCGGGTTGGAGACATCGCCGACGGCGAAGACATTGCCGACGCTCGTCTACTGTTCGCCCGTGACGACGATGTAGCCGCGCTCGTCCGTGTGCAACTGCGCGCGGAATAATTCCGTATTCGGCTCCACCCCGATGCGTATCAGCACGCCGCCGACGGCCATCTCGAAAGGCTTAATCGCGCCCCCGCGCATGATCTCCACGCCTTCGACCTCTGACGCGCCGATGATGCGCCGCACGACCGAGTCCGTGAAGACCGTGATGCAATGCTCGCCGCGCAACTTTTCGACGAACTCCTGTCGCGCGCGAAGTTTTTTGCCGCGATGCACCAGCGTCACGGTCGGGCAGACCTCCGCGAGAAGCAGCGCGTTTTCAGCAGCAGCATCGCCCCCGCCGACGACGCAGACATCTTTCCCTGCGAACTCATCACGGTCGCGCGTGCCGGATTCCATCACTCCGCGCCCCGCAAGCTCCGCTTCGCCCGGTATTCCCAACTTCCTACGGCGCACGCCCGTCGCGATGATGATGCCGATGGCCTGCAACTCCTCGCCGCTTCTCAACTGAATGCGCTTGGCGCTCAGATTAACGCTCTCGATCTCGACGTCGGTCCAGAGATCAAACTCCGAATCCTTAACCTGCGCGGCGAACAGGTCCCGCAACGCACATCCGTCCCGCGCCCGCACGCCCAGGTAATTTTCAATCGGATTATAGACGCGTAGCAGCTGCCCCCCGATCTCCGAACGCTCCGAGCACGAGCGCATCCAGCCCCAGCTCGTCGCACCACAAAGCTGCCGACAACCCCGCGGGCCCCGCGCCGATGATAATCACGTCATGCATACTTAGGAGTCTGGAGTCTGAAGTCTGGAGTCTGGAGTCAGAGGCCAAAGTGCTTTTGACTCCAGACTTCAGACTCCAGACTTTCATTTCCTGTACCGGGCTACGAAAGTGTCTGGCACGTCGTCCTCAAGGTCGCGGAGGAACTGCTCTTTGATGAGCGAGCCGTAGGTGACCAGGTCGCGCGAGAGCATTCGCAGGCGGCGCGCCAGCACCGGATTCTTAACGCCGCTGGCGTCGAAATCTTCGTCCCCGTTGAAAGAGACGCCATAAGGCAGGCTCCAGCCGTAGCACTGGCGCACGGCGGTACGCATCTGATCCATCACCGTCAGCCCCTTCTCGTGCGACGCGCAGAGGTATCCGAAGACTTTCCCGGCGAACTCCGTCCAGTGATAATCCAGAAAATTCTTGAGCGCGCCCGACATTGAGCCGTGATAGTCCGGGCTGGCGAGCACAAAGGCGTCGGCCCAGCCCGTGCTCTCGTTCGCCGCGCGCACGCTCTCGTTGCCGCTCAAACCTCCGCCCGGGCGATACATGGGCAGGTCCAGAAGCCGCAGATCGAGCAGGCGCGTCTCCGCCCCCAGCGGGCGCGCCGCCTCCAACACCAGACCGATGGCCCGCGCGCCGTGCGACCCCTCACGCATGCTCCCGCTCACACCCAGAATTTTTAATGTCACCGCTTACTCCTGATTCGTAAATCGTAAATCGTAAATCGTGAATAGACAAACCTTGGTTCTTTCTATTTACGATTCACGATTTACGATTTACGATTTACGATTCACGGTCTTCTAGCAACTATCTCCGCCGTGCGCCGCCTGTGCCCTTCTTCCGTTGACGGCCCTTCATAATCGTGCAGAAGTTCCCAGCCGCGAAACTCCGCGCGCAACTCGCCCGGTTGAAGCAGGAACGCCGGGTTCATAGGCTTCAGGTCCGGCGTCTCGTCAATCATGTGAATCGCAGCGATGACGATGCCGCCTGGCCGGACGCCTGCGCGAATCAATGGGAAGAGGTCGCGTTGGAGATAATAGAAGACGCCGACGAGATCGTAAGCCTCTTTTTCAATCTCAAAACGCATGCGCTCAAGGTCCGCCACGCGCCAGTCAACTTCCAGATTCCGACGCCGCGCTTCCTCTTTAGCCAGACGGATACCGACCTGAGAGCCATCCACCGCCGTCACACGCCAGCCGCGGCTCGCCAGAAAAAGCGCGTGGCGTCCCGTGCCGCAGGCCAGGTCCAGAGCGCGCCCAGGGCTCAATTCATCCGCGACTCGGACCAGGAGAGGCAGAGGCTCTTTTGTTATGTGCTCGCCGCGAGCGTAGCGCTCGTCCCAATCAGCCACTTTGTGCCGCGCGGACGCTTGCGGCGTCCGCGGTCTCCAGCAAAACGGCGCGCACCTCTTCGGCGACCTGATCGGGCTGAAGCGTTGAGGCCGTGAGTGTGCCCGTCTCGTCCAGAAATTTGACCGCTGACGTCATCTCCTGCCGATCCAGCGCCCAGCTCCCGTTTGCGCCGTCGCCGCTTCTCTTCTCCAATTCGTTAAGGCGCGCGACGAGGGGATGGAGGTCGCGACGCGGGACCTTTGGGCGCACGACAGTCTCGGCCCAGGAGTAATAAGGATAGTCAATGCGATAGCTCCACCCGTCCATCATCGGCAACGCGACGAGAAAGAGCTGGCCGCGGGCGCGTGATGAGATGGCTGTAAACGGCGCGTTGTGACGTGTCGGGCTGAAGCCTTGCGAGCCGTAGAGTCCTGGCGCGAGCGTAACCAGTGAGAGGCCCGTCGTCTCATCTTCATCAACACGTGATTCACCGCGCTCAAAGCTCTCCAGAGCGGTTTCAATCCGCTGCCAGACATCGCGCCAGAGGAATTCGTAATCGTCCGTGCGCGTGAGCACGCGTTCTACTTCCGGGAAGATCAGCTCGTAGGAGCGCGCTTCGCCCACCGCCCTTCCGCCCGCCAGGTGCCGCGCCAGAGGCGAGCCTGCGTCTTCGCCCGGGATGGCCGCGTCCGAGCCCTGAATCAGGATGCTGGCGCGCACGCCGTCCTTGCTCGAATACTCCGAAAAATCTCCCGCTTCGGCAGCGGCGATCAACTTTTCACGCAACGGGAGCGCGCGCTCGCCCACGAGCACGGTCCAGACGGAGAGCACGCCGTCCGTGTCGAAATGATTATTCGTGACCAGCTCTATCCCTTCGGTCAAACGCTCGCGCTCGGGCGAGGCGGCGAGATTCAGGGCAATCTCCGTCGAAGTATCGGCTTTGACGGTGGCGGGCGTCTGGTTTCCCTCCCAGTGGGAAAAGTGAATGCTGTTCGAGACGGTCCCGTCAACCGAGAGCTTGCGGACGTCGTCGAGTCCCGGATGGTAATACTCGAATCTCATCGCCATAAATCACCTCTAGGGGTTTCAGGTTGTTTCAGGCTGCTTGATTTACCCGGAAGTGTAGCGCATCTTCGCGCGTAGATAAAACTGCAAGAGGAGCGAGCCGCGATCAATGCAAAATGAAAAATGAAAAATGAAAAATTGGGAATACGAAGAACCCTCTCCTCCTTTATGCATTTTACATTTTGCATTCCTTCCCCCTCCAGATTCTCACTTCGATCCGATGGGTTCTGGTATAAGATGTCTGTCTCGATGAACTTTATAAATCAGGGAGAGAATAGGACGCGTTATGGAAGAGATTACGGCGACTGAGCTAAAGCAAAGGCTGGACAAGGGCGAGGACATACAGATCATAGACGTGCGCGAGCCGAACGAGTACGCGTTCGCGCGCATTCCTGATTCCGTGCACATCCCGCTCGGGCAGGTCCTGAATCGCATGTCGGAGATTGACCCGGAGCGCGAGACGGTCGTCCATTGCAAGATGGGCGGGCGCAGCGCACGCGCCATAGAGGCCCTGACGCGCGCGGGCTTTCAGGGGAAACTGATGAATCTCAAAGGCGGGATTACGGCCTGGTCGAATGAGGTGGACCCGAGTGTGCCGAAATATTGAACCTGCGGCTTGAGGCTCTCACAGGAATTACCTGAAGTCTGTAATCAAGACAACATCGCTGCGTTGCGTGCCGCGCGTCAGGGCAATAGACTTTCCGTCCTTCGACACAGCGAGGCCCCAGAGACTGTCAGGCTTGAAATCGGTCAACTGCTTTATTGTGCCACCGTCCAACGGCTGGCTGAAGAGATTAGACGTGCCCGTGCGCGTGTCTAAAAAAGTAATCGCCTTGCCGTCCTGCGTCCAAATCGGGTGCGAACCGGTACTGACTGTCGGAGGCAGGTCAAACGTTTTGAGCGGCGCGCCGCCTTCAATCGGTAAGATAATGAGCTTTCGCGGCGAGTTCGGTTTTTCATCATTATAAAAGCAGGCGAGCAGCTTTCCATCGGGCGAAATTCCTGTCCGGTTAATAAACAGATCAGAGACCTGGACAGGCTCGCCTCCGTCAATAGAGATTTTCCATAGGGCTAGCTTTCCGGTCCGCCAGGAATGGAAAAATATCCACTGGCCGTCGGGAGTGGTCTCCGGCCAATAATCCTCCTGGTTGTTGGTCAATTGTTTGAGATTAGCGCCGTCAATATCCATTCGCCAGAGACTCGGGAAACCTCCGCGTAAAGAGACGAAGACGATATAACGACCATCCGGCGTGACTGTTGGAGTTTCATCTCCTTCAGGAGCGTTCGTCAACTGTCTCGGATTCGAGCCATCCGCATTCATAATCCAGATGTCTTGATTCCCGCTCGCCTGCGAGATGTAAACGATCTTGTTGTCAGGCGTCCACGCGAGCGAATCATAACCTCCTTCGTATTTACCGGATGTAACCTGCTTCCCGTGGCTCATGTCGCCTATTGGCGCTACCCAGATATTGAAGGTTAAATCCCACTGAACGGACACGAGAGATTTTGAATCTGCGGTCAAACTCGTTCCGCCATAACTATTCAGATCATGCGTAATCAGGCGAGCGTCTCCACCTGGGTACGAGATCAGCCAGACTTGATTCCAATAGGAGTTTTGGTCCGAGGCGTTCATCACCATTGCGCTGCCGTCAGCCAGCCATGAGATACGTCCCGTGTCAGAGTATTTCTGTGAACTGAACTCCCTTTGCTCTCCAGTTTCGGCATCAACGACGACGATTAAGAGATGAAAGCCGCCGCTGTAGCTTCCCGCGCCGCAGGCTATCACTCGTCCGTCCGGCGACCAGCCCGGCCCCCCGTAATCAAAAAATTTATCCACGCTGCGCGCCGCCAGCTTTCGTTCATTTGTGCCGTCTGAGTTCGCTACCATCAACTGATCTTCACCCGAAGCGACCGTATCATTCCGCACGAAGGTGATGCGGCTTCCATCCGGAGAGAACGCGATGGGGCTTCCGATGTTGACCAGAATTTTTCGCGGCGTGCCGCCAAGCACAGGCACTTGATAGAGAGCGCCCGAAGGATTGCTCTGCTCTCTAATAATGTAGTAAACGTAGTTGCCATCGGGCGAGAAGGTCTGTCTTCCAATAGTAGCCTCGGTGGGCGCAACGATCTGGACGATGCTGCCTGTCGCCACCTGCCGCATCCAGAGACTCTCTTGCCCGCCCTCCCTCATGGCATAGACCACATATTTGCCGTCGGGCGAGATAGCCGCATTCGAAATCTTGCCCGAAGTCGTCAGCCTGGTGATCTTCATATCCCTGGCAGGAGCAGTCTTTGGGTTAGCGGTTTGAGCTGATTGACTGGAGTTTTGGTCAGAGCTTCGGCCGCCGAATTTAGAGATCACAATGATACTGCCGACAATGGCGACGACGAGCGCCGCGAGGGCAATTATCAGGCCCGTCTTGTGCCGCTTGATCTCGCCGACCAGATACTCCGCGCTCGACGCCGTGTGCGCTGCCTGGACCGGCACCGTCTGCGCCGCAGGTTGCTGCGCCAACTCGACTGTCGGCTCGGCGCTCCTCTTCATCATTTCGCGGCTGGCGAAGTCAGGCGGCGTCGAGCGCTCTATCTCCGCGGCCATGTCCAGCCGCTGCTTGAGTCGGCGCAAATCCACCAGCATCTCTTTGGCCGTCTGGTAGCGTTCCTCTTTGTCTTTCGTCAGGGCCTTGGTAACGATCCATTCCAGCGCCTCCGGGACTTCCCTGACGTACCGCGCCAGAAGCGGCGGCTCCTTGCTCAGGATCGCCGTAATCACATCGCCCGTCGTCGCCCCTTCAAAAGGCGCGCGCCCCGCGACCATCTCGTAAAGCACGACCCCCAAACTCCAGATGTCCGTGCGCGCGTCCACTATTTGCCCGCGTGCCTGTTCCGGCGACATGTAGGCGACCGTGCCCATCACAGCGCCCGGGTCCGTGTTGACCAGGGCCTTCGTCGGCGCTTCAGTGTCAGCCGCCGTGGGCCGCTCCGTCAGTTTCGCCAGGCCGAAGTCCAGGACTTTAACGTAGCCGTCATTGCGGACCATGATGTTTTCGGGTTTGATGTCGCGATGCACGATGCCTATTTGGTGGGCCGCCGAAAGCGCCGCCGCCACTTGCATGCTGATGTCCAGGGCTTCGGGCAGCGACGGCTGCGCGTGCGCCGCATGCTGGCGCAGCGTCTCGCCCTCTATGTACTCCATCGCGATAAAGTGATGCCCGTCAGTCTCCTCAATCTCGTAAATGTGGGCGACGTTCGGGTGATTCAGGGCGGAGGCGGCGCGCGCTTCCTGGACGAAGCGGCGCATCCGCCCCTGGTCCGAAGAGACCTCCGCGGGCAGGATTTTCAGGGCGACGGTGCGCTCCAGCCTGCTGTCCTGCGCGAGATAGACTTCGCCCATCCCGCCCGCGCCGAGTTGTGAGCGGACTTCGTAGCGGCCCAGTTGTGTGCCGGGGGCGATTGGCATCAGAAACTAGAAAGTAAGGTCCCGGGCTTTCGGTTTGCGGCTATCTCAAAAGCTTAAATGGCGGCACATCTTAACTGAGTTCGGGCCGCGCGCGCCAGAGTTTTACAGGACAGTCCAGAGACAATTCATTCTCAGATTCCGATGCAGGTTCTCAACATGAGAGGAGACGGTCCACGAAAACACACTAAACGACACGAAACAGATCCGAACCACTTCGTGTCGTTTAGTGTGTTTTCGTGGATATCGAATTGAGGCGGGCGTTCGGGGCGCTTTACCAGAACTTTCTTCGTCCGTGCACGGGCCACGCGCGTCTAAGAAAGCAGCGAGGGGGTCGCCAGAGACAAATTAATACGTACCTTGAGATTGCGTCCTCGGTTGAGTGCGATCAGGGGTGTAGTGTTGCCTCTCCTCCTATGTCTCCGGCGGCAACCAGTGACGATTCGTTGGCGCCGTCGTGTGCGCGCCCGCGCTCGTCAACAAACAATTTTCGAAGTTATGGAGGAACGGGAGAGATGAGGAGTCTATTTTTACGTAGCACGTTACTTTCCGCCGCCTTGCTCACGACTCTGGGCTTGTCGGCACAGGCCCAGGATGGCACGCAGGGCAGCATTGATCCGCAGGAACGTAAAGAGCTGCGCGCAGACCGGCGTGAAATCAGGGCCGACACGCGTGAGATTCGCGCCGACCGCCGCGAGAGGCGTTCGGACGCGCGCGACCTGAACGCAGACATTCGCGATTATCGCCGGGACAAACGTGATGGCGCATCCGAGGCAGAACTTCGCGCGGACCGGCGCGAAATCAGAGCGGATCACCGCGAGTTGCGCGGCGACACGCGCGAGCTTCGGTCCGATCGGCGCGACCGCCGGGCAGATGTCCGCGACTACCGGCGTGACCGCCGCGACGCCCGCAGAGATTAGCGGGAAGTCCCTGGGACGGTCACAGCCCGAATGAGAGCGCGCATCGAAGGGCTTGCGCGCTCTCATTCCTTTTTCCGAAGGTTTAGTTAACGAGGTAGGTCGTCTTTTCTTTCCCTAAAAAATCTTTGCCCGTCTTTTTCTTCACGAGCCCGGCCATCTCCAGCTCGTAATAGGCGCGCTGAATCTCGCCCTTATCCACAGAGAGCTTTTGCGCGAGCAGCGCCGGCGATGGCAGCAGCTCGCCCGACCCTATCTCTTTATCCGCGATCAGCCTCTCGAACTGCTTGCGGACCTGCGCGTAAACGGGGCCTTCCACCACGCGGTCACCTATCTGGATATTGATCTTCTCATTCATCTCGGTGCTTACTTGTTAATCCCTTCGAGTTCGACGTGATGGCTGAGGCGCGTGATGACCATGCCTTCGGCGACGTTCGTGCGGCAGGAGAGCGCCGGGCGGTCGTCCAGCTCTGTCTGACCTTCGCGGTGATACCAGATCTGGCAGTTCGTGCAGTCACCGTTCCAGCAGAAATCGCCGTAAGAGATCGTTTGTAGCGAGAGGAACTGAAAGCACCTGAGCAGGCGGTTGTTCTCGGGGACTTCGACGCGGCGGCCCAGGATTTCGATTGGCACAAGTCTTTCGTAAGGGTCTAGAAGATCGCTGTCAATCATGGGGGTTAAGCGGCTCCGTTGCTCACGACGCTCAAAAAGCACGCGAAGTATAACATGAAGGACAAGGTCCGAGGCGAAAGGAAGAACTATAGCCCGCGTGAGCGGGCGACAGCAGTTATGCCCCGTGCGAAGCCGCAGGCGAGCGCGGGGGTGGAACAGCGATTAAAAATACCCAAGCCCGCGCGAGCGGGCGACAGCATACAGCCCAGGGCGTCAGCCCTGGGTTACAGGCAGTGAAGAATATTCAGCCCATGAAATGGGCGGCAGCCCGTGCACACCCGCACGCGTTTTAAGGGCCGTCGCCCGCTCTCGCGGGCTTTACATTCTCATCGCTAACGTGAACCCCGCGCTGACGCGCGGGGCTTTATGCTGCCGCCCGCTCCGCGGGTTGAACCTGCCTGACAGATTCAAGACCGTAAGCCTCGCTTCCTCTTTCGCCTTTCTCCTCCCTCCTTGATAAACTGTCGGGCGGAGGTAAACAAGCCGTGGCAATCGTCATCTATACCAAGCCGGGCTGTCCTTATTGCCAGCAGGCGCGCGATTATTACCATTCCGAGGGCATCCCCTTTACGGATTACGACGCGCAGAACGACCGCGCGCGGCGCAAGGAGATGCTCGCCTATTCGGACGGTGACCCGACCGTGCCGTGTATCGTCCGTGACGGCGAGTACGTCGGGTCCGGCTGGGGTACGCCGCCGCGCGGTTGAACGGTCCACGATTGAACGGGCGGGCCGTGCGCTCGCCGAACTATTTTCCCATTCAGCGCGTATATCAGTTTTCTGAAGACACGAAATGGGCCGAAAAGCTTTCGCCCATCGTCCCTTGTCCTCAGGCGCTAGCTGCAATCATCACTTTTAAACCCTTTCACCGAAGAAGGCAGGAAATATGAGAAAAATCTCGAAACTATTAGCGCTCTATTCGCTGGTCGGGACGATGCTGCTCTCCCCTTTGAGCTTCAACGCCGTCGGCCAGAACAATTTAGTCACTCCCCCACCACCACCTATGGCAAAGAAGATTCCCAAGACAACCGAAATTAATGGCGTCAAGTTAATTGACAACTATTTCTGGCTGCGCGAGAAGACGAACCCCGAAGTCACTGCCTATCTCGAAGCCGAGAACGCTTACACGGATACGGTCATGAAGCCGACCGAAAACTTGCAGGCCGCGCTCTATAAAGAGATGGTCGGCCACATCAAGGAGACGGACGTCAACGTCCCCTACCGCGATGGCGACTACTTCTACTATTCCCGCACGGAACAGGGAAAGCAGTATCCGATCCACGCACGCAAGCACAAAAGCCTCAATGCGAAAGAAGAGATCACGCTCGACCTCAACGAAATGGCGAAGGGCCTGAAGTACCTGGGCCTCGGCGCCTACAGCGTCAGCGATGACGGACGCTATCTGGCCTATTCCACGGACACGACCGGGTATCGCCAGTACACGCTCTACGTCAAAGACCTGCGCACAGGGCAACTGCTCCCCGAAAAGATTGAAAGGACCGGCTCGGTCATGTGGGCGACGGACAACAAGACCATCTTCTACTCGACCGAAGATGCCGTCACCAAGCGCTCCGACAAGTTCTTCCGTCACGCTGTCGGCACGGACAGAAGCGATCTCATTTACGAAGACAAGGACGAGTTGTTCGACGTTTACGGCGGGCGCACGCGCGACAAGGCCATGATCTTGATCGTCTCGGGCAGCAAGACCTCCACGGAGTATCGCTACGTCCCCGCGGATAAACCCGCGGAGACGCCGAAAGTCATCCTGCCGCGCGAGGCGGAGCACGAGTACTCCGTTGACCACCGCGGCGACCTCTTCTACATTCGCACGAACCAGGGTGCCAAGAATTTCCGCCTCGTCACCGCGCCCGTCAACGATCCGCAGAAGAAGAACTGGAAAGAAGTGGTCGCGCATCGCCCGGAGGTGAAGTTGGACGACATAGACCTCTTCAGCAATCACATGGTGCTCTCGGAGCTCGAAAACGGACTGCAACAGCTCCGGGTCATTGACCTCAAGACGAACAAGTCGCACCGCATAGAGTTTCCAGAGCCCGTTTATACGGCCTTTGTGAGCACCAATCGCGAATTCAACACGCGTGTCCTGCGCTTCGGCTACCAGTCGCTGGTCACGCCCAACTCCGTCTTCGATTACGACATGGATGCGAAGAGCCGGACGCTCTTGAAGCAGACGGAAATTCCAGGCGGCTTCGACCGCGCGAACTACAAATCCGAGCGCATCTTCGCGACCGCCTCGGACGGAACAAAGGTTCCGATCTCCATCGTCTATCGCAAGGGGCTGAAGATGGACAGCAAGAGCCCGCTCCTGCTCTACGGCTACGGCTCTTACGGCTACGCGATTACGCCGACTTTTTCGTCGAACCGCCTGAGCCTGCTCGATCGCGGGGTGGTTTTTGCCATCGCGCACATCCGCGGCGGCGGCGAACTCGGCGAGCCGTGGCGCGACGCGGGGCGCATGATGAACAAGAAGAACACCTTCACAGATTTCATCGCTTCGGCCGAACGCCTGATCAAAGAGAAATACACCTCAGCGGACCGGCTCATCATTCAGGGCGGGAGCGCCGGCGGGTTGCTCGTGGGCGCGGTCGCCAACATGCGCCCGGACCTTTTCAAGGCTGTGGTCGCGCAGGTCCCGTTCGTTGATGTCATCAACACGATGCTCGACGCCTCTCTTCCCCTGACGACGAGCGAATATATCGAGTGGGGTAACCCGAACGAGAAGGCCGCGTTCGACTACATGATTACCTACTCGCCTTACGACAACATCAAGGCTCAGAACTATCCGGCGATGTTGATTAAAGTCTCGCTCAACGACAGCCAGGTTCCCTACTGGGAGGGCGCGAAGTTTGCCGCCAAACTGCGCGCGACCAAAACGGACAGCAACGTGCTGCTCCTGAAGACCAACATGGGCGCGGGTCACGGCGGGTCCTCCGGCCGTTACGATCTTCTCAAGGAGATCGCCTTCGACTACGCGTTCATGCTCAACCAGTTCGGACTGGCGAGTTAACAGGCTCGCTGCTCAAAACGAGCAGCACTGTTTGACAGAATAACTTGACGCTGAAAAGGGCGGCCTTGTCGAGCCGCCCTTTTCATTTCTCTGTATAAGAAAGTTAAGATGCATGGACTAAAAATACATCCCACGCCCATCGTCCGACGTGCGAACGCCGTGCGTCATCCACTTTTGTTCGATACCGGAACCGATTGCCGTATTCGTCAGTTCGTTTCGATTCTTTATAATCAAGCGAAATCGAATCAACGCCAAGCTCCGGCAATGAATGTAGCTCACTCGTCTCCGAGAGCCCATTGTGGTTGGTATCTTGCCAGAGACGTAAGCTTGAGAAAATGGCATCACGGCTGTCAATTAAACCGTCACCATTGCCGCCGTTCTCTGGCTTATCAAACACGGCGAGCGCAAGAAAGCCGTTACGATTAGCAGATGGCGGCTGAGGAGTAAAATTACCGAACAGCTCCGCTCCGCTATCAACTATCCCGTTGCCGTTGCGGTCGAGGACGAGGAAGGCATCGTCTGAATTACTGGCTGTCCAGCCAAGCCGCTCGGTAGCTCCATCTGCTGTGAGATCGAAATGAACTCCACCAGCAGCATCGGTTAAGGAAAAGCCGTTGCCCGAAACGTCTATCAGAATAGGCGAGCATCCGACCATCGGGTCACAGCCAGCGCCAGCGCAACTACAACTTATATCGTCCCAATCGCCGCCCAGCATTAGACATTTACTTCTCGCACCTATGTTTATGCATGTGATGCCCCCTAATGGAGGTATCGGGCATGGTATCTTTCTTGTAGAGAGTCGGGACGTACCGCAATTAGCAATGAACCCATTGACCGTAGTAGTACAAAGCTCATCTGAGAAGACGAGCGCATCAGTGGGGTTAGGATTATAATATAACTCTGCTTGCTTATAACGGCATTCATACCCCGCCTGGATATTACAAAGATAATCAGCGACAAGAGCACGCCCACATTCAGCCTGCACAGGCCAAGGTTTTATCCATGCGGTTTTAAGGAATGCCCAGATTTCCTGTCCATTGAAATCCTCGATATTCTTTTTCAGGAAATTGTTAGTGCGATTTCGCGCACTTCTGTGTGAGTTTTCACGTTGCGGTTCTTCTATGGAACTCATTCCAAAACGAGCTTTCGGGTCTCTGCGATACATTTGACCACCATTCCAAGCCGTTCCATCACTGAAGCCGATTACTATCACCCGCAGTTCTATTTTTTTTATGCTGGCAGGATATTTTCTATCCTTCAAAAAGAGCTTGATGCTATCGAGGCTTATATCGTGAAGTATAAGCTCCATAGTATCGCCGGGCAATATAGGTTTAACTTGAGGTGGTTGAGAGGTCGGAACAGGCTTTTCCTGAAAGGGGCTCCTTCCATATTCAAGATGCCAGACTGCAGGACGTTCCTGCGCTTGATTTTCAGGTCTGGGGAAGGTCATCTCGACATCTATGTATGTGACAGTTTTACCTGAAGCGTTAGCCAGACGAACTGTTAATCCTTTGAGCCATTCATCATCATCAAGGAATTTTTCTTCAAATTTGACGGCTCCCTTTCTTGTTTTCACGAGTGTTATCTTCACGGGAGGAAAGAAATCCGAGCGTTTCTCTATCAGCCTTTCTTCTTCCTGTGGCTGCCCCGCGGCCTTGCTAAAGGACAGCCACATACCTAAAAACACGGCTATCCCGATAAACGTTACTGCAATTATTTGACGATAGGTTTTTTTAGAATCGCCAAATATAGCGGCTATTCGGTGAGAAAAGGTGAACATGGCTTTGCTCCTTTGCAAGTGAGAGATGAGGTTAACAGGAGTAGGACTAGTTGAGGGGTGGGACTCTTGTTAACATAACAAGTAACAAGCGACGCTGACTATATACAGCTACTCATTCAAGCTGTCAATCTTTACTATCACCACAACCGAAACGGTTGCGGTTACGCGCGGTTCGGAGTTTAATATAACTCATCCATGATTGGCGCGACTCTCGATAATTACCGCATCCTCGAAAAGCTCGGTGCGGGCGGGCAGGGAGAAGTTTACAAGGCCGTTGACAACAGGCTCGGGCGCGCGGTCGTCATCAAAGTTCTCCCGCCGGATTTGACCGTCAAGGAGGCGAACCTCAAACGCTTCAAGCGCGAAGCGCGCCTCGCTTCGTCCTTAGACCACCCGAACATCTGCACCATCTTCGATCTGGGCGAGGCTGGCAACGTCCACTACATCGCCATGCAGTACATCGAAGGTCGCAACGTGCGGCAACTCGTCGGCGGCCGACCGCTCGAACTGAAAAGCGCTCTCTCCATCGCCATCCAGGTTGCGGACGCGCTCGCCACCGCTCACGCCAAAGGCATTATTCACCGTGACATTAAAGCTGGCAACGTGATGGTGACGGATTCCGGGCAGGCCAAGGTTCTGGACTTCGGCCTGGCGAAACTGCTCGACGAAGAGGCCGCGCGCATGGAAGGCATTCACCACACAGAGCTGACGGAAGTCGGCGTGCCTTACGGGACGGCGACCTATGCCGCGCCGGAGCAAGCGCGCGGCGACCGCGTTGACAAGCGCGCGGATATCTTCTCCACGGGCGTGCTGCTCTACGAGATGCTCACGGGCATCTGGCCTTTTCAGGGCAAGACGAGCGTTGACGTCAGGCACGCTGTTCTTCATGCCCAACCGAAACCGATTGCAGAGCTGCGTAAGGACGCGGTCCCGCCGCGCCTGCAACAGATGCTGGACCGCGCGCTTCAGAAAGAGCCGCGCGACCGTTACCAGCAGATGGAAGAGTTCAGGGACGAGCTCAAGAAGGTGCTGCGCGAAGTCAACAAGCGCAGCGGCTCGCAGTACCCGGAAGAGTTTCCGGCCGTCGCGCCGCGCCATCTTCCTGGCACGGGCGGGCCCATCTCCAAGCTCAAGCACTGGTTCCGCAGCATCACGAGTCCCAACCCGCCTCAGTCGGCGACTGCCGCGCCCCCGGCCAGCGCGCAGACATCCGAGGACGCTCATGAAACTCCGATGACGAGCCTCGGCGACCAGGAGAAGAAGAGCGTCGCTATCCTGCCTTTCAAAAACCTGAGCAATGATTCGGCGTCAAGCTTCTACGAGTTCTCGCTCGCGGATGCCGTGATCACCGAGCTTGCGCAGATAAAGTCGCTGGTCGTGCGCCCCTCGTCCGTCATCGTCAAATACCAGGGCACGGAGCGTGACCCGCGCGACGCCGGGCGCGAGTTGAACGTCAGCGCCGTGCTCGCGGCGGGTTTCCTGAGCGCGGGCGAGCGCCTGCGCGTCACGGCGCAACTGCTCGACGTCGCCACGGGCGACCTGCTCTGGAGCGACCGGATTGACGCCGACTCCGCAGACATCATCACGGTGCAGGACATCATCGCCCGGCGCATCGTAGAGGGCCTGCGGCTTGAGCTGAGCCCGGACGAGAAGGACGACATGGCGCACCGCCGCCCCACCACCAACGCGGACGCTTACGACGAATACCTGCGCGGGCGCGACCGGATGGGGCGCTTCATCTATCACACGCTGGCGCGCGAGGACGTTGATGCCGCCATCGAGCATTTCAAGCGGGCCACCGAACTGGACCCGAAATTTGCGCCCGCCCATAGCGCGCTCGGCGGCTGCTACGCGAACCTGGTGCGCAAAGGCTTCGGCGACGTGGAAGATTACCACCGCGCCGAAGAGTCTTTCGATCAGGCGCTCGCGCTCGACCCGAAGAACTTCGAGGCGCGCATGCACATGGTCTTCATACATCTTTCGCGCGGCGAGAAGCGCCAGGCGCGCGAGCTGCTCTCCGCCCTGCGCCGCGAAATGCCGAACGACGTCGGCGTGCATTTCGTCTCAGGCGTGCTGCGCCGCCTCGATGGAGATTACGAAAGGGCTTTGCGTAGCTTCGACAGGATGGTACGCTTGAACCCGGCCGAGCGCGTCGTCGCCAGTTACAACCGCGCGCGGATTTTCGTTTACGAGCGCCGTTTCGACGACGCGCTGCTCGAACTGGATCAGGGCGCGGCGATGGAGCCCGACCACCCCTTGATTAAAACCTTCCGGGCGCGCGTGCTCTACTACCGCGGCGAAGTCGAAGAGGCGGCCCGGCTGCTCAAAGAAGTTATTGAAAAGAACCCGAGACTTGACGGCGTCCGCCCGATCTATGCAATCTGTCTGAGCGCGTTGGGGCGACACGCGGAGGCCCGTGCGCAGTTGACCGAGCAGGTCAAGGACGTCGCCGCGGCGGACCACGACATCTCCTACTGGCTCGCTTCCGTCTACGCCCTGGAGGGCGAGCGCGAGCAGGCGTTCGAGTGGCTGGAGCGCGCCGTTGCGCTCGGCAACGAGAACAAGATGTGGTTCGAGTCGGACCCCAACTTGGAAAGCCTGCGAGACGACGCTCGCTTTCAGGAACTGATGCGAAAGATTGATCGCACCCGCCCCCGGCAGAGAGGCTGAGGATGAAAACTTTCGTGGTCGGAGACATTCACGGACGCCGCTCGCAGCTCGCCAGCCTTTTGAATGCGCTGCCGCGCGAGGAGGATTCCGACACGCTGGTCTTCCTGGGCGATCTGATTGACAGAGGGCCCGACGCTCCTGGCGTCGTCGCGGATGTTCTGGAGATACGCTCGGCGAACCCGGAGCGTGTGATCGTCCTTCGCGGCAATCACGAGCAGATGCTGCTCGATTTCATTGACGAAGATTCACGCCTCTGGCTCGCCCACGTGACGGGCGGCGAGCAGACCTTCCAGCAATACACGGGCTGCGCCCTGCAAGTCGAAACCGAAGAGGACTTCGACACGGCGCGGCGCAAGGTGGAGGAGAGCGTGCCGCGCGAGCATCTGGACTTTTTCCGGCAGATGCCGCTCTATCACGAAGACGATTATGCCCTCTACGTTCACGCCGGGCTGGATCAGGGCAAACATCCGAGCGAGACCGAGCCGCGTCACCTGCTCTGGACGCGCGACCATGGTTTCCACAAAAAATATCGCGGCAAACCCTGCATCTTCGGCCACACGCCGACCACGTTTCTCCCGCTGCTTGGCCGCCTGGGGCGTCACGGCATCTATATCTCGCACAGCGCCGTCGGCATTGACACGGGCTATAACTACAACTCGCCTCTGACCTGTCTTTCGCTACCGGACTTTACGCTCTACCAATCCTTCGCCGACGGCCACCTCGCAACACACCAGATCACCGCATTCATTCCTGAAGAGCTGCGCGCAATGCGTAAAGCGGCCGGCAACGGATGAGCCTTGCGAGATCAAATTGAACAGTGAAAACTCCGCGTAAGGAAAGCGCGCCGCCTCTTTTGAAATGCGAACAACAACACGCTCTTTTATTCTTAAGCCTTCGCCCCTGCACGGCATTGGAGTTTTCGCCGTCCACGACATTTTGAAGGGCACTAGACTGCGACTCTTTGCCGGTAGCGATAAGGTTCGCTACTTAAAGAGATATCCGAAACCACCTTTTGACAGATATTGTGTTCCCTGGAACGGAAGGGTCGCGTGCCCCATGGACTTCGCGCGAATGTCAATCGGCTGGTATTTGAACCATTCCGACTCGCCCAACGCTTATTACGCCAACTCCTCTTACTACGCCGCCCGTAACATTAAAGCGGGGGAGGAAGTGACAGTTGATTACGGAACCGCGTCGTAAACGGTCGCCAGCCGGCGCGTGAGCGATGGGCCGGTCGCTCCTCGTCTCTATCTTGACGGCAAAGAATCCCTACTTGTACAGTATCCCTGTACAGGAGACAATTTTCGTGGCGATACAGACAACATACACCAAGGCGCGTTCAAATCTTGCCAAGCTCTGTGACGAGGTCACGAAGAATCAGGAGATCGTGATTATTAATCGCCGTGGCTCTCACGACGTTGCCTTAGTTTCCGCCGAAGAATTAGAGAGTTTGTTGGAGACGGCCCATCTGCTCAGGTCGCCGAAGAATGCTGAGCGCCTGTTAACCGCCCTCAAGCGGGCCAGGACCAGGACGCTCAAGCCAAAGACTGTTGCCTCTCTGCGTAAGGAGCTGGGACTTGGCGAAAAGAGATAAGGCCGAGTTGCAGCGGAGTAAAGAACGTCTCGCGGTTTTCCATAAAGAGTTTATCGAAGACTTGCGCTACTGGGTGGAGGCAGACCGCAAAGTTGGGCTCAGGGCGTTTGACCTGATTGATGCCGTGATGCGCGACCCGTTCACGGGCATTGGAAAGCCCGAGCCGCTCAAATACCTGCTCGCAGGAACCTGGTCGCGACGTTTGACGCAGGAGCATCGCATCGTCTATCTGGTGGCTCATGAGAGAATTGATTTTCTTCAAGCGCGTTATCATTACTAATGCTTGATAGCTAATTCGAGCCGCCATCTTACAGCACGGGCTTCACATTTCCGCCTCGCATCTCATCCGCCTCGCCTCAGCAGTTCTTCCTTAAAAGGGAGGAAACGACAATGGAGGTTGCCAAGTGCACGCAGCTCCTCGGGATGGTCGGGAGGCCGCGCCGCTGGGAGCGCCCCTTGCTGTTTTTCGCCGCCCTCTGCGCCTTAGAAATGGTGTGGCTCGTTCTCGCTCCACTTTGGAAGGAGAGCGTAACGGGCGGAGGCTACGCGCTGGAGCTATTTAACATCCCGCCCCCCTGGGAATGGCTCTCCATTCTCTTATCCGAGTTGGCGCTGGTCTTTTCAGCAGCGCTCGTCTTCGGCCTCGTGCGAAACGTCTTTGCTATCCCGCTCGCGGCGCTCGCATATGGTTTGTTATGGCTCGGGGTCTCCTATCTTCTGATGCGGGCGCAAGTGCCGGAAGACTTACTGACCGAGCACCCTTTCTGGGACTCATACCTCGTCTATCACCTCATCAACAACTTCGTCTGGTCGCTGCTTTTATTCACCATGCTGGAGCTGGCATTGAGAATAATCAAGATTTTGCCGCTGGCTCTGCTCGCCGGGGCGGTGGCGAATTCTCTGTTGATGTTGCCCATCGGCCTTTTGCTGCCAAAGCTCCTGCTTGAAAGCGGTCCTGGTTTCCAGTCCAGGCTCCTTTACTTGTTTTTTAATATCCTCGGGCAGGTTCTCCTGGCATTGACGCTCTGGGGCGGGCTGCGCCTCTCCTCCGGCCGCTCGTCTCTGGATGAAGTTCCTCACGAACCCAGAATCTCAAGAGGCTTTTACCTGGGAACCTTGGCCGCGACGCATGGAGTGACTTTATTTATTTGTCTCTCCGTCTACAGCATCCTGCGCTTCACAAATATCTGGAGGTTAGATGAACCCATGGACAGGACGCCCATACTTCTCCTGCTTGGCCTGGCGCTGCTGTTCGTCATCTACAGCGTGGTGGTTTTTTGCCTGCTCATCTACAACATGTGGGCGACGATACAGGATGGCTACGCGAGGACGACGCCCGGTTGGGCTGTGGGCGGGCTGTTCATTCCTTTCTATAACTTCTACTGGATCTTCCAGGTGTTTCCGGGTTTCGCGACAGACTATAACGGCTTCGCCTGGCGTCACGGACTCTACGCCCCGCGACTTCCGACGGGCCTGTTCATAGCTTACGCGGTCGTCACGCTTCTGGCAGCGTTTCCCTACCTGAATTTGCTGCTGCTACCCGCAGGTTACGTCCTGCAATTGATTATGGTCGCGCAGATCTGTAGAGCTGTGAACGCTGTGCCCCCTGCGCCACCTCCCGTGCCCGCTCCCTGGATGACGCCACCGCCCTGGGCATTCAATAATCCACAGGGCGGGCAGTATTGAGTAAGGCGAAGTCAGCGGCTTGATTTGAGCTAGAAAAAAGAGGGCGCTCAAAGTTTTTTTGGCCCCCTCTTTGTCTGTCTCATACTTTTATAGATGATTGCAATTGCATGCAGACTATGGGTCAGTACCGCCTGCGGTAGCGGGCGGGTTCTAGGCGCGGCATGACCCGCCCGCTACCGCAGGCGGTACTGACATGAAACGCTCTGCTACGGGCTACGTCCAATCGCAAGTCGCTATAAATAGAATCGGTGCGCTTACAGCCCGCGATATTGAAGCGACAAGGATTCCATCCGTGCGGATTGCCCGGCAGTGAATTTATACATGCACGGATCGTCCGAGTAGTCCATGAAGTTCTCAATCGGATCAACGCCTTCCTTCGGGCAGGTGTCGCGTCCCACAGGGCAACCGAAAGCGGGTGAGCGCTCAGCCGGAGTGTCTGCGACGAAGTCGTTATAAATGGCTGCGCAGCCCCCTTGAAAAGTGTGGAAGAGTCCGAGCCAGTGGCCGACCTCGTGCGTGCCCGTGTCGCCTTGGTTGTAGGCAACTTCGCCGCAGCAGTCGCCGCCCGGCAGGCTGGAGTAGAGGCAGACCACGCCGTCCATCAGGGGATCGTCCGCATACCAGAACGGGAATGTGGCCCAACCGAGCAGGAAGCCGCCCGCATTGTTCGTGTAAAAATTGAGCACGCCCGCGTTGCCGACGTGTAGAGCCGTCTTCATCTCACGCTCGGCTGCCGTATCCGGCCCGGCATTGAACCATGCGAGATTGGTCGTGCGGTCAACTCCGGCGAGCACGAACCTGTAGGGAGTGTTTGCTCCCCCGGTCGCGCCGCCGTAGGAAGCGTTCAAGACATCTATCTGCGCCTTGAGCATTGTCATCGTCACGTCGCCGTTCGCAACCCCCTTGCCCTTGTTGATGACGTGAAAGTAGACGGGGATGGTCACAGAACCAGACTTTCTGATCTGCCCGCGGTTGCGATTGAACTGCTCCAGCGAATTTTGAATTTGAGTGGCCGTAGTTTCGTCAAGGTCTTTCGTCGCGCAGCGGTCGCGTTTCGATGCCGCGCGATTGCCGGCCAGAGTTGGAGCGCCGGGGCTGAACGAAGCGTCATTGCCCGTATTCTTCTCCGCACGGGCTTTGCTGATAAAAACGATGCCGGTTAAAACCGCAGTCAGACAGAGCGCAGCGATTGTGAGCGCCGCAAACAGTTTTCGTCTCATTTAATCTCCTCAATCCGCCGCGCTAGCGGCGCGTTTGAATTTAGCCCGGCCTTTATGGTCTTTGAATGATAGATCCGGTAAAAACTCTGGTAGCAATCGCGCTCGCTCTTGTCAGTACCGAATCTAGTCGTCAAAGACCATAAAGGCCGGGACCAGAGGTCGTCCGTTTTATTGCGTCGCGTGAGCGACGGCTGAACTCAAGCGTCGCTCACGCGACGCCGGCAATACAATCGTTGATGGGTGCCCCGGCCTTAAAAGGCCGGGCTAAACTCAGGTGTGCCGCTAGCGCGGCCACAGGGAATAAAACAATGCTCATTCTTCAAATAAATTGGTCTTCCCTGATTAAACAGGTAATGCGCGGAGATTTCCTCTACGGAGATGGCGTAGTGTGCCGCCTATTCGAATCGTGCCATCGGACGAGCATCTATTATAGGAACCGTTGACGTTTGTCAAACGTCCCCGCCCCGGAGTTTCCCCCGTGCGCTTCCCAACGACGTCGCAGATGATAGAATGTCACAGGCTCTACCCAACAATATTTCAAACACGGAGGCAATTATGCTTAAAGAAGGCGATGCCGCGCCCGATTTCAAGACCCGCGACGCTGAGGGGAACGAGGTCACGCTCTCGGATTTTCGCGGGCAGAAAGTGGCGCTCTACTTTTATCCGAAAGACGACACGCCCGGATGCACCAAAGAAGCCTGCTCTTTCCGTGACAATCATTCCACGCTCGAAGACAAAGGCATCAAAGTGCTCGGCGTCTCGCTCGACGACGAGGCGTCTCACCAGGCATTCGCTTCCAAATACAGTCTTCCCTTCACGCTCCTGAGCGACACGGACCATTCCGTCTCCGAGGCTTACGGCGTTTACGGCGAGCAGACCTGGGGCGAGAGAAAGTACATGGGCGTGGCTCGCAAGACCTTTTTGATTGATGAAGAGGGTAAGATTAAGAAGGTCTTCGATAAGGTGAACGTCGAGGCGCACGCCGACGAGGTTCTCGAAGCTTTCGGCAGCTAGAAAGAGCAGAAAGCAGAAGGCAGTAAGCAGTAGGCAGTAAGCAGTAGGCAGTAGGCAGTGGTCAGTAATCAGTCAGCCCCGTTAGGGGCGACAGAATGTAGCCAGGGGCGTGAGCCCCTGGAACATGCCATAGATTATCTAGCCCGCGCCAGCGGGCGATAGCATAAAGCCCAGGGCGCAAGCCATTAGTATCTACACAAGTCAGAAACCTCCATTTTTCTTAGGATTTCTGACTACTTGGGAAAGTGACCAGAGCGCAGCA
>Ga0182000_10000036_pt1 | contig 54536 bp, 44 predicted proteins | sample BulsoiMagMametaG_FD_120484 | JGI IMG/M metagenome (GOLD analysis project Ga0182000, IMG submission 120484) | Bulk soil microbial communities from Mexico - Magueyal (Ma) metaG | ecosystem: Environmental > Terrestrial > Soil > Agricultural land | place: Mexico: Magueyal, Guanajuato | collected...
AGAAAGCCATCAAGATTGAGTGGCAGTTCTCCATTGAGTCAGCCAGAGGCAAATTGAATCGGCATTACCGAGAAGTCAATGCTGACAATGCTCAATATCAAAAATCTTAGTTTCCAGTGTACTAAAGACATTCTCAAATCGCTCGGGCTGCCTGCATCTCAGCAGAACGAAATGTCCGCATTGACGCTCTTAGCCCTCTGTGGACTCAAGCCTGAGGATGCATGGAAACGATCCCGGCGTCATAGCTTAACCGTGACGAAAGGCATTATGGCATTCATAGAAAGGGAATATGGAAAGAAGTACGCGCCTAATACTCGGGAAACGTTCCGCAGGCAAGTGCTTCACCAATTCGTTCAAGCACACATTGCCGATTACAACCCGGATGCGCCTGATTTGCCGACCAATAGTCCCCGCGCCCATTACGCTCTGTCACACGCCGCGCTTGGGGTCATAAAAATCTACGGGACGAACCGCTGGGAATTAGCTGCGCAGCGATTCCTTAATCGGCATGAAAGTCTGCTCACTGTCTATCAAAGGAAGCGTGTTAGCCACTTTGTGCCTGTACGTTTAAGGGATAACACAGTGCTGAGACTCTCTCCCGGTAAACATAATTCACTGCAGGCAGCTATCGTTGAGGAGTTCGCACCGCGCTTCGCCCCTGGTGCTCAGTTACTATATTTAGGCGACACAGCAAAGAAGAATCTGTATCTTGATGCCGAGAGATTGAAGAGTCTCGGCATTTCTCTCACCGAACATGACAAATTACCGGATATCGTCCTATATGACCCTGAGCGAAAATGGATATTCCTCGTTGAAGCTGTCACGTCTCATGGGCCGGTAACACCGAAGCGCGTAGTTGAATTGGAGGCACTATTAGAGAATAGCTCTATCGGACGAATATACGTCAGTGCCTTCCCTGATTTTCGCGAGTTCCGCAAGCAACTTAAAGCGATTGCCTGGGAGACTGAAGTATGGATTGCCGAAATACCCGATCACATCATTCATTTTAACGGTGATAGGTTTTTGGGTCCACGATAAATGCTTAGCTAAAATCCATTGTGAATCTTTAAAGAGGGCGAGTTGACAGACGAATGAGACGAAATACGCGACCCTTCCTTTTAATCATCGCTCTTCTCTTCTCCTTTACGGCCCTGGGTCAGAACGCCGAAGCGCTCGGCGACGAGACCGTTCAGTTCAAGAGCAAGTTGACCGGGAAGACTTTGCCCTACAACGTCCTGCTTCCATTTGGCTATACGAAGAAGGACAAAGAGCATTTGCGTTATCCAACGCTCTATCTGCTTCACGGACTGGATGGCCACTATTCCAACTGGCTCGCGAAGACAAAGATTGCGGGCTACGCCGCGCGGTATCAGATGATTGTCGTCATGCCCGAAGGCAACGACGGCTGGTACACAGACAGCGCGACCGTGCCTGCGGACAAATATGAATCTTACATCCTGCAGGAATTGATTCCAGAGATAGAGAGTCGCTATCGCGTCGTCAGGAAACGTGAGGGACGCGCCATCGCCGGACTTTCGATGGGCGGGTACGGCGCTTTAAAGTTTGGCGTGAAATACCCGGACAAGTTCATCTTCGTAGCTTCAATCAGCGGGGCGCTTGATCCGGCCGTCCGCACGGACGAGAATCCCGGAAACGTCTGGAGCTTTTTACGCCCTTCCATCATGCAAACCTTCGGCGCGGCCGATAGCCCGACGCGCGCCGCAAATGATCTGCACAAACTCGTTCGTGAGTTTCCGGACGAGCAGATCGCAAAGCTCCCCTTCTTTTATCTCGACTGCGGGACCGAGGATGGCTTTCTGACGACCAACCGTGATCTGGCGGCGCTTCTACTCCAGAGAAAAATCCCACACGAGTTTCGTCAGCTTCCAGGCAAACACAACTGGCCTTACTGGGACTCGCAGGCGCAGGAAGTCTTGAGGATTGCCGCGCGAAAGATGAATGTCGCGGAGGCCCCTTTACCGCCCGCGATGAGGACGGTCACAGTTTACTAGGTTCTGTTGACATTTGGTTTTTCGTTTCAATTGCCACTAGCTTTAGCTAGTGGGGCGGAGCGCACACACAAGGCGGCTTGAGCCGAATTTAAGGAGAAACTCCTTCCTTTCGGCTTCAGCCCAAATTAGGCTGAAGCCGAAAGGAGAGTTGAAAAAAATAGAGTTCGGCTAAAGCCTCTCGCCCGAGCATGAAACCTATCCACTAGCTAAAGCTAGTGGCAATTGAGAAACGAAATATCAACATGACCTAGAATCCTCCGGCGCTGAAAAGGTTGATAATTAAATCTATGAAAAGCTCACTGATTAAATTTGCGCTCGCCTTCGCAGCATTTCTTCTCATTTCACCTGCTGCAATCAACGCGCAGGACGAGACGCACGTCAAGCGCGTCAGAGAGATTCAGGCTGCTTTGCGCGGGGCGGGACTCGACGGCTGGCTCTTTTACGATTTCAGAGGAAGTGACCCGCTCGCCTACCGCATTCTGAAACTGGATCAGCGCGGGATTACGACGCGCCGCTGGTTCTACTTCATTCCGGCGACGGGCGAACCGGTCAAGATCGTTCACTCAATCGAGCGCGGCAAGCTCGACCAGCTTCCCGGGCGGAAACTGGTCTTTCTCCCCTGGCAGCAGCTTCACCAGTACCTGCGTGAAACTCTGACCGGGAACGGGCGCGCCCTGGTTCACACGCAGCGGGGGAAACTGAGGGTTTACACCTGGAACAAGCTTCCCGGCAAGCCACGGCGCATCGCCATGCAGTATTCGCCGAACAACGACATCCCGTACATGTCCAGGGTTGATGCGGGCACGATTGAGCTGATTCGCTCCTTCGGCATCCAGCCCGCGCCGAGCGCGGACTTGGTGCAGCAGTTCGAAGCGGCTTTGAGCGACGAGCAGCACCGGTCTCATGTGGAGGCCGCTGACAAAATTCATCGCATCATCCTGGAAGGCTTCGACGAGATCGCGCGCCGCATTCGCGCCAACATCCCGACGACCGAATACGACATCCAGCAGTTCATGGAGCGCCGCTTCAATGAAGAGAACATGACGAACGACAACGATCCGCCGATCATCGCCGTCAACGCCAACGCCGCCAACCCGCATTACCAGCCGTCGCGCGAGATCAATTCCCCGATCAGGCGCGGCGACTTCGTGCTCTTCGACGTCTGGGCGAAGATGCGTAGGCCCGGCGCGATTTATGCGGACCAGACGTGGACCGGATACGTCGGCGAGACCGTCCCCGAAAAATACACGCGCATTTTCAACATCGTGCGCGAGGCGCGCGACGCGGCGACCCGATTCGTGCAGGAGAGCGTGCGCGCCGGACGGACGATAAAGGGAGCGGACGTGGACGACGTCTCGCGCGGGGTGATTAAGCGGGCGGGCTACGGCGCGCAGTTTCTGCACCGCACGGGCCACTCCATCGGCGAAGAGGTCCACGGCAACGGCGCGAACATAGATAACCTTGAGACCAGAGACTCGCGGCGGATCATCCCGCGCACCTGCTTCTCAATCGAGCCCGGCATCTATTTCGAAGGCGACTTCGGCGTCCGCTCTGAAATCAATATTTACGTCAGTGAGCGCGACGCCCAGGCCACAGGCCAGCCGATTCAGACCGAGATCGTTGCGATACTCAAAAGATAGTGGTCAGTGGTCGGTGGTCAGTGGTCAGTTGAAAAACTGCGCCGTACTGACCACTGACCACCGACCACTGACCACTGCTTTATGCTCAACTTCGCCATTCAAACCGCGCGCGATGCCGGACGAATTCTCAACGAGCGCTTCGGGCGTCGGATAGAGGTTTCGAACAAGGGTGAGATTGATCTCGTCACGGAGGCGGACCTCGCTGCGGAGCGTTTTATCGTCGAGCGGATCAAGTCTTACTACCCGCGCCACGCCATTCTCGCCGAAGAGGCCGATGCGTCAGGCGTCCTGCATGAAGGGCAGAGCGGCCTGAAGTGGATTATTGATCCGCTCGACGGGACGACCAATTACGCGCACGGCTACCCTTGCTTCTGCGTCTCCATCGCGCTTGAGCGTGATGGCGTGGTCGAGCTGGGCGTGATCTACGACCCCACGCGGGACGAAACTTTCGCGGCCGAGCGCGGCGAGGGCGCGACCTTGAACGGGCGTCGCGTGCGCGTCTCCGACGTCGAGGACCTCAACCGTGCGATGCTCTGCACGGGCTTTCCATATAACGTGCGCGAGATGGACGATTTCGCGCGCCACTTCTACAACTTCATCATGCACGCTCAGGCTGTGCGCCGTGACGGCTCGGCGGCTCTGGACCTGGCTTATGTCGCCTGCGGGCGCTTCGACGGTTTTTGGGAGGAGGGCCTGCGCCCCTGGGACGTGGCGGCGGGCGTGCTCATGGTCGAAGAAGCTGGCGGGCGCGTCTCCTATTACGACGGCTCGCCCTTCAACATCTACACCCCGCCTATCCTCGCCAGCAACGGCCTCGTCCACGAAGCCATGATGCGCGTGATTCAAATGTAGTGATGAGTGAAAAAATTTAAGAGGGACGAGTTAGAAATCCGTTTTTTGCCTGTCACTTGTCACTCGTCACTCGTCACTGTTTTTCAGACTATTCATGATTAATCCGCGTCTGAATGTGCGAGCGTTTGAAATTGCTCGGATGAGCTTTTTTATATTCGCGTGTGGCGCGTCGAAACTCTCCTCGAAATAAGGCGCGCCCCGCCCTGACACTAAAGGAGAGTTGAAAATGAGAGGTTACCTGAAGCGGAAGTTTTTCATCACCCTCGCAGCAGTTTGCGCCGTGCTCGTGCTATCAGTGCCGGGTGAGGCGCAGCGCCGCCGCAGCCCTCGCGCGCGCGGTTACACCAAGGACGAGGTCAACCGGATTATCAAGCGCGTGGAAACCCGCAGCGATGTGTTCGTCAAGGAGTTCGACAAAGCGCTCGACAACAGCAGACTGAACGGCTCGAAGCGTGAAGACCGTTTGAACGAATACGCGCGCGATCTGGAAAGGACTTTGGATGACCTGCGCCGCGAGTTCGACCGCAAGGAGAGTTACATCGAGACGAGGCCGGAGGTCAGGCGTTGCCTCGACGTTGCGTCCGACGTCAACGTCGCGCTGCGCAACCGTCGCCTCGGCGCGGAGACCGAAAGACAGTGGGCCTTGCTTCGCGCGGAGTTAAACACCTTAGCTGACGTTTACGGGCTGCCGTTTGTTGGTTCGCCAGAGTATTTCTGAGAGAGCTTTTGTTGCTTCCAGGCTTAAGCCCCGGTGCATTCCCTGTACGGGATGAGCGCGAATAGCCGGGAATAATTTTCGACCCTGAAGGGATTGCACACGCGACGGACGACAGTGCGACACCTTCAGGGTCGAATCCATTTCTCAGCTCGGTCCGGGGTCAAAGAACAGCGCTTCGTTCGATTGGCCCTATCGCGCCTCATAGAGATATACTTGGGCGCGCGCGCAGCGGCTCAGGTTCGAAGCGTGGATTTCCGACGGGCCGCCGCGCTCATTCCTGAAAGGAGAACTCCAAAGATGATCGGCCCCAACACCCTTCTGCAAAATCGTTACCTGGTGCTGAACCAGATCGGACAGGGTGGGATGGGCGCGGTCTACATCGCCACGGACCAGCGCTTCGGCAGCACCGTCGCGCTGAAAGAGACCTTCTTCGACGACGCCGGCCTGCGCAAAGCTTTCGAGCGCGAGGCGCGTCTGCTCAATCACCTGCGCCACCCGGCGCTGCCGCGCGTCAGCGATCATTTCATGGAAGAGGAAGGACAGTTTCTCGTGATGGAGTACATCGCGGGGGACGACCTGGCGGAGAAGCTGAAAGAAAGGGGCGGCGCATTTCCCCTCTCCGAAGTCCTAAACTGGGCGGACCAGCTTTTGGACGCGCTCGACTACCTGCACACGCAGGAGCCTCCGGTCATACACCGCGACATCAAGCCGCAGAACCTGAAGCTGACGCCGCGCAACCACATCGTCCTGCTCGATTTCGGCCTGGCGAAAGGGACGCCCGCGATGCAGATGTCGAAGGTGACTGCGACGGGCAGCGTCTTCGGCTACTCGCGTCACTATGCGTCGCTCGAACAGATTCAGGGCACTGGCACGGACCCACGAAGCGATCTCTACTCGCTGGCCGCCACGCTCTATCACCTGATGACGGGCAACATCCCGACCGACGCCCTGACGCGCGCCGCAGCCGTGCTCAACGGGCAGCCAGACCCTTTGCGCTCCGCCGACGAGGTTCACGCGCAGGTGACGCCGGCCGTCGCCGAAGTGCTCAACCAGGCGATGTCGCAGAACGCCAGCCTGCGCCCGCAGACTGCCGCCGCGATGCGCGAGAGCTTGCGCGAGGCCGCGCGTCAGGGACACAGCGTCGCACGCGACACGAACGCACAGGCCGCCCCGACGACGGATGTCTATGAGCAGGAGACGCAGTTGATTTACGCCGCCGCGCCGGGAACCAAAGCCATCAAGGACGCGAACAAAACCGGAACTGCCAAAAAGGACGACGGCGCGACCGTCGCGGATGCCGCTTCGCCCAGCGTCGTTGCGGCGTCCAGGACAAATATTGAGCCCGATAAGGCAGAGCCTGATTCGGTCGTCACCAAAGTCGCCGCCGCCGCGACGAAGAATCAATCGCGCAGGCGCGCTATCGGCATTGCGGCGAGCGCTGCTGTCCTCATAGGGCTTGCCGCGGTCGTTTACACCTTCACGCGCAATTCGTCGCAGACGCCTGCGACGAACCAGAGTGTCCAGAGCGCGCCCGTAGCGAACCCTACAGTCAACCAGAACAGCGCGACGCCCGTCGCGACGCCTGCGGAAGAAGCTGTGATTGAACCGACGCCTTCCGACACCCCTGTGGCGCGAGCCCCTGTTCCGACTAAGCCTACGAAGGAGACTCAAGCACCCACCAACCCGAAAGAAGAGAGCGCTCAGGAGGACGAGGATACTGATCCGCCTGAGACGCCAGAGACGCCTGAACGCGGCAGGCCGCGCCCGGGAACTCCTGAGTTCGAGGAAGCCATGCGGGACGCCGCGGAGAGAAGACGCGAGGCCGAAGAGCTGCGACGCCAGGCCCAGGAGCAGCGTAGAGAAATACTTCGCCGGCAGCGTTTGATCCTGGAAGCGGAGAGACGGCGCAGACAGCAGCAACAGCAGCAGCAACAACTTCCGCCGCCCCGGCCCCGAAGGATTGGATAGGGAACTGTTTCAGACGGCTAACGCTGGAATTGACCGGGCGCGGAGACAATTAATCCGGATTGTCGGATGAAAGCAATGCTATTCGCACTCCGCTCAACCTTTCTTCCATCTTTTTACTTGCTGTCCAGTGCGCTCTGCATGATCTCTGTCAGGTGAATTGTTTCGCGGCGGGCGCACTGGCGTGAGTCCTCGCCTTCCTGCACCGCGACATGAAGCAGCGGGTGATAGATGATTTCGACTTTGGCGAGGTGCGGGAAGCGGTAACCTTTCGGCCAGACGCGGTTTCCGCCTTTAATTGTGACCGGCAAAATCGGCACGCCCGCTTCGAGCGCGATGCGAACCGCGCCGGGCTTGAACCTTAGAAGTTTTCCGTCCGGGAGAGCCCTTCCGCCCTCCGGGAAGATGACCACAGCCCCACCGTTCCTGATCCATTGCAGCGAGCGCTTAATCGCCGTCGGGTCGCTCTTATCAAGCTGGATGGGCCACGCCCCCAGCATCATGATCATTTTTCCAACGAAGCGCCAGTCGAAACTTTCGCTCCAAGCCAGGTAACGTATCTTCCGCTTAATCGGCAGCGAAAGCCAGAGCGGGTCCAGATAGGTCTGGTGATTGGAAGCGATGATGACGCCCCCCGTCTGCGGGATATTCTCTACACCTTGAAAACGTATGCGCCAGAAGAGCCGCACAAAAAGGTATGAAATGGGACGGATGATCCCGTTAATCACCCATTGAGGCAAGACAAACGGCTCTGACTGCGGTTCGCTCGCGCGCTGGCGCTGTGGGGCGACACTCGGGCTGCTCTCGCTCAAAACGACTCGTCTCCTGTTTCGTCCGCGCACTCCACAGTGCGCCGATAATTTTCGCTCATCCTTGTTACCACCTCGCTCGGCTCAGTCGCCTCAACACACTGATTCTCCCGCAGGGCGTGCAGGCCCGTGATCGTCAGCTCTTCCCACCATTCCGGCACGTCGCGCTCCGCGAGCGCGTCGTCGAAGCGCCGCCCGCAACGCTCGCACTCGAAGCCACAGTAGGCGCGCGCCTCTTCTTTCGTCAACCCGATGCGCGTCCTCGCCTGGCACTGCGCGTCCGGGCAGCGTCGCTCAATCTCTACAAGCAGCAGGTCGCGCTGAATACCAATCTTCATAAGCGGGGGCCAGAGGTCAGGGGCCGGGGGCCGGAGAAGGCTTTAACCGGCCCCCGACCCCTGACCCCTATCATTCAAGAGGCCATTGCCTGTCCACAAACTCTATGTGAAGGCGCGGAATTCCGTTCGCCCCCACGCGATAGGCGCGGACCGCCGCGATGACAGAGGTGCCATACTGCCTGCTCGTCACTCGCACGAAGCGCCCGCGCGTGACGTTGAGCGAGGTGAAGACGGCCGCGCCGCGCCGACTGATGTTCTCCGTCACGGTCGTCTCGCTGGCAGCGACCTGCCCCTTCTCGTCCAGGACTTCGACGATCACTTCGATGGGGATATTATGACGCGTTTCGGGTCGCGGCTTGTCCGGTCGAACGTCTCTCTCCGCGCTCACTTCCCGTTCGGTGATGTTCCACAGGCCCGTCTCAATCGCCGAGGAGGCAACGTTATAAAGCGTCGTCGGGTCCTTCTCAAAACTCTCGGGCGGACGCTTGCCGATAAATGCCGCCCCGACCTCATAACGCGGCGGCTTGTCGCCCACGGCCTCAATTGCTTTCATGTTACGCACGAGGGCCCAGACGCGATACTGATCCTCCACATGGTCGAAGCAGCGGAGCTGGCGCGGCATCGGCAGCGTCAGGTGCAGCAGGCGACCCGGCTCCGTCGGCCTGGACAAAGTCAGTCGCACTCCGAACGGCGTCACGTCGAGCAGTCTGGTCTGCTCCACCCATTCCAGGTCCTCGCTCTCGCGCCCGTAGACGCGGACCGGGAGGCTCAGCTCCAGCCGCTCGCGCATCCGCCTCGATTTTCCGTCGAATTTATCGCTCATTCCATCTCGTCAAAACGCCTCAAAGCGTAGCTTCCGAGGCCCAAAATATAGGGCTCCTCGCAAAGCCGCCATTGCCCACCCAAAAACGCGCTGAAACCCCGATTTTTATTGGCTTTTTTGCTATTTAGACGTTTGCCAAAAAGCTCTTTAACGGGTACAATATCTCGTACTTCAAACCCGTGCCCGCAGGCCTGGTCAGTCAAGTACCTAAAGCCCTGGAACGATGAGTCGAATTAGGCGGCGACGTGCGACGTCTGTGCGTCCCCCCAGGACCGATGTTTGCCGTCAGCGGGACGCGGGCTTTCGCTATCGGGCGCCTCGATTAGAGCGCGGGGATTGTACCGGAAAGGTCTTTTGAATGGAAACAACGACAGAGAGAAATTACATCAACATCGAAGACGAGATGCGGCGCTCCTACCTGGATTACGCCATGTCCGTCATCATCGGCCGCGCGCTCCCGGACGTGCGCGACGGCCTCAAGCCAGTGCACCGCCGCGTGCTCTGGGCCATGAATGAATTAGGAAATCAATATAACAAAGCATATAAAAAGAGCGCTCGTGTGGTGGGAGATGTGATCGGTAAGTATCACCCGCACGGCGACACAGCAGTTTATGACACCATCGTCCGTCTTGCGCAGGATTTTTCGATGCGCTATCCGCTGATTGACGGGCAGGGCAATTTCGGAAGCGTTGACGGCGACGCCGCGGCCGCGATGCGCTATTGCGTGACGGGAGAGACGCTCACTGTTACAGATCAAGGGGTACTGCCTATTGCAAAGCTCTCCGCTGGAGATGAGAACATCAGCGTTCGCGTTCTGTCGCATAGTAATCAAGTTAATCACGCAAGTAAGTGGTGGGACAGCGGCGTACACCCGACAAAGCGCGTGCGCACGCGGCATGGTTTTGAGATTACAGGGACAGACAATCATCCTCTGCTCGTTTTCCGAGCCAACGCAACTGGACGACCCGTTTTCTCATGGAAATTGATTTCACAGCTGGAGCTTGGCGACATTCTGGTCGTTGACCGAAGCGAGAAGCTCTGGCCCAAGGCAGCTGTTCCACTGAAGAGCTTCCACCCGTCCGCGCCTCGTAACCCGAATACGGTTGAGCATGAACTGCCGTCCGTGTTGACTGAAGACCTTGCGTTTCTGCTCGGCGCTTTAACCGCGGAAGGGACAATACAAGACCACCGTGTGGAGTTCTGCAACAACGCCGGAGATTTTGCGGATGCCTTCATCGCCGCATGGAAGCGCACATTCCCGACCTGCCGCTTACATGTTTTTAACCGCCAGCCATCCGGGTTCAGCGTGCAACCCTATCTGCAAATGCAGATCGTCAGCCAGCAGGTCGTAGCCTTCCTGCACTCGCTCGGCATGCACGGTAAATCCAACACACGGATGATTCCTGAAGTCGTCCTGCGTGCGCCGCGCAGTGTCTTCGCGGCTTTTTTGCGAGGTCTGTTTGAGGGTGACGGCAGCGTCGAACGCTCCGGCAAGAGCCTGCTGCGGGTCAGTCTCTGCTCGCAAAGTGAAGCAATGCTCAAACAGGTGCAGGTAGCGCTGCTGCGCTTCGGCATTGCCGCGTCTCGCACTTCTGATGCGACGCATAACCGCGCAACGCATCGCCTCGCGCTCAACGGCCGCGAGAATCTGGTGCGCTTTGCGACCAACATAGGCTTTGTCTCTCGCGTAAAGCAGGAAAAGCTCGCCAATGTCATCGCGCTTCTGACCGGCAAGGCGCTGGCGAAGAGTGACTTCATCCCTCTCATCGCAGCTTATTTACGCCAGCGCGCCGTGCACGGACGTGGCTGGCTGGAGAAAAACAACTTCGACCGTCCGGCACGTCTGCGTGCGGCACTGCCACGCCTTGAACGCTCGCTCACGCGAAATGATTATCTGATGGTCGAAGAGTTGGCGCGCTTCAATTATCTATTTGATGCTGTAACCTCAATCGAGGACGCTGGAGAACAGCGCGTCTTCTCTCTGCGCGTGGACAGTCCATGTCATTCCTTCGTGGCCGGTGGATTTATCAACCACAATACGGAGGTTCGCATGGCGCGCCTGGCGACCGAAATTCTCTCGGACATCGAGAAAGAGACGGTTGATTTCCAGCCGAACTATGACGAGTCTTTATCCGAGCCTTCGGTCCTGCCGACGCGGATTCCGAATCTGCTGGTCAACGGCTCTGACGGTATTGCTGTCGGCATGGCGACCAAGATTCCGCCGCACAATTTGACGGAAGTGCTGGACGCGACCGTCGCGCTTTTGCGAAAACCCAATATCGAAATCAAAGACCTGATGAAGATCGTCACCGGACCGGACTTTCCGACTGGCGGCTTCATCTACGGCGGCGAAGAGTTGATGCGCTCTTACACCACCGGGCGCGGCGTGATCCAGATGCGCGCGCGGGCCGGGATTGACCGCATCGGGCGCGGGACGCAGGAGCGCGACGCCATCGTCATCACGGAGATTCCCTTCCAGGTCAATAAGGCCCGTCTCATCGAGCGCATCGCCGAACTCGTCGGCGAGAAGAAATTGGACGGCATCTCGGACCTGCGCGACGAGTCGGACCGGGACGGGATGCGGATCGTCGTGGAACTCAAGCGCGACGCGGTGCCGCAGGTCGTGCTGAACAAGCTCTACAAGCTGACCCCGATGCAGTCGTCCTTCGGCGTCATCAACCTCGCCATCGTCAACGGCCAGCCGCGCGTCCTCAACCTCAAGCAGATGCTTGAGGCCTTCGTGGACTTCCGCCGCGAAGTCGTCCGCCGCAGGACCGAATACGAACTGCGCAAGGCGAAAGCTCGCGCGCACATCCTCGAAGGGCTGACCAAAGCGATTGACGCGCTTGACTACATCATCACGCTGATTCGCAACGCGCGCTCGGTGGACGAAGCGCGCCAGTGGCTGACCGGGCACACAGAGGCGATGAGCGAGGTCAAGAACTGGAAAGGCGTCCCGAGCGACCTCAGCCTCGCGGCCTACCTCACCAAGCTGCAGAAGGTCATCAGGCGGCTCGAATTCTCCGAAGCCCAGGCGCAGGCCATTTTGGACCTTCAGCTCCGCAGGCTCTCGGCACTGGAGCGGCAGAAGATCGTTGACGAGTACGAGCAGATCATCAAGCTCATCGCCGAGCTTGAAGAGATTCTCTCGAACGAGAACAGCCTGCGCCGCGTCATCATCAAAGAACTGGAAGAGGTCAAGAGGGACTTTGGCGACGAGCGCCGGACCGAGATTATCAACGAAGGCGTCGAGCTCTCCATCGAAGACCTGATCGCGGACGAAGACGTGGCGATTACCGTCACCAACAGCGGCTACATCAAGCGCACGCCCGTCACCGTCTATCAACGCCAGGGCCGCGGCGGGAAAGGCCGTTTCGGCGCTTCGACAGGCAAGAGCGGGGATTTCGTAGAGCACCTGTTTATCGCCTCGACGCACGCCTACCTGATGGTCTTCACGGACGACGGGCAGGTCTATAAGCTCAAGGTCCACGAAGTCCCAGACGCCGCGGCCAGTGCGCGCGGCAAGGCCATCGTCAATCTCATCAACATTCCGTCATCGCGCAAGCTCGCGGGCGTCGTCCCGGTCCGGGAGTTTGCCGAAGGTCGCCACGTCGTCATGGTGACGCGCAAAGGCGTCATCAAGAAGACCAGCCTGGCGGATTTTCAGAACATACGCGCCAACGGCATCGTCGCCATCAACATTGACGACGACGACGAGCTGCTCGACGTGGTGCTCACCGACGGCACGAAGCGCATCTTCATCGCGACGCACAATGGACTCGCGATTCGTTTCGACGAAAAGGACGTGCGCCCGATGGGACGCGCCACGCGTGGGGTGCGCGGCATAGACCTGCGTAAAGACGACTATGTGGTCGCGCTCTGCGCCGTCTCCAAAGAGGATTCGGAGCGAATGCTTTCCGTCTCGGAACAGGGTTTCGGCAAGCAGACGAAGATTACTGATTACCGCTTCCAATCGCGCGGCGGCAAAGGCGTCATCAACATGAAGACGACGGAGAAGACCGGCAAGGTGGTCGCCGTCTTCCCCGTCGAAGACGAGTCCGAGATCATGATCATCACGCAACAGGGCAAGCTGATTCGCATCGAAGCCGACAGCATACGCAAGACTGGCCGCTCAGCTTCCGGCGTCCGGCTAATCAAGACGGACGGCGGCGATAAAGTCACCAGCGCCTCATTGGTCGAGGCTTCGGCGGAAGAGGTAGAGGTCGTCGCGGGTTAAGGAAAAAAGGGATAGTCCCAGTGAAAGTGCGAGCCGAAAGATTTAATCTTCCGGCTCGCACTTTTTCCTACATCTCCGAAACGATCGGCCCTCGTCTATTCCACTATGAAATCCGTCTGTTGGACGGCGGTCTCCTTCGTTCTGTGATTTGTCGCGCTGATCCGTAGGACGTAGCGGCCGGGCGGCAATCTATCCAGGGCAATTTCGGACCAGAAAGGCAGGCGCATCCGGTCCGGCGTGGTGTCAAGCGGCAGTTTCGCCGGCGGCAACACCATCACGGGAGCATCATTGCGGAGCACGCGCGCCTGAATCTCGACATCCGGCGCGGCAGTCTCGCGCGTCGCGTTGTAGATATATGTCTGGAAACGCAGGACAGAGCTTCGCGCAAAGCGTCGGTCAACGCTGACCATCAGGGCGCGCGGCGCGGTGGCGTACTTTTCAGCAGTCGTTTCAGCCTTACGTTCGCCGAGGAACAGGCTGCTCATGTGGAGTCGCCCGCTTGCGAGGTCCGGGACTTCGAGCCATTGCATCATTGTGCCCACGCGTCCAGTCTCGCGCTCGCGGACCGCGACGCGGACCTGGTAGAGGCCCGGGGCGAGCGGCAACTGCTGGTTCCAGACGATGGCCCGATTGCCGCTTGTTTTGGCTTCCGGGTCAATCGTCACCTTTTGCTTGAAGCTGGATAGAGCGCCCCGGTCGTCAATCGCCACGCCCAGCACGTCAACTTCCGTCCGCTGCCCTTGCCTTTCCGGATCGGACCGCAAAGCGTCCGTATCTATCTGCATGGATGCCTGTAACACTGTGCCGCCCTTCGCCGTATTTACATAGCCCGCCGATAAGGCTACAGGCAGGGCCCTCAGCGGATAAAGAGAGGCGAGCGCGGCGCGCAGTTCATCGTCGGGCGTCCGCCCAGGAGCGGCGGCTCTCTCCTCACTCGCGGGACGCTTGACGACGGCCACTTTCGGCGCTTCGATAAAGCCTCGCCGGAGGCGCACCTTCAAATCGGGGCGGCCTTTGATGCTGACCGCGATGCGCGCCTTCCCCTCGCGCTCCGTTTCGCGCGCCGGGCGCCAGGCCAGGAGATAATAGCTGGACGATTCGTCCAGAGCGCGTGCGAACCCGTCCTCGAATGAGTTCGAGTTAAGAAAGGCACGTCCCCCTGTGTCGGCCGCGAGAATCTGCAAAGGCTCCTGCGTCGCCGTCGTTTCGCCGAGCAGGTTGCGCGAGACGCTGCCGGTAAAGTCCGGGTAGTCGTTGCGCCCTGCGTCCGTGGACGAGTCTGCGAAGACGCCGCGCGCGTCCATCGAGTAGATGACGGCGCCGACCTGCGCCGCGGTCTTCGTGATTTGCCGCAGGACCTCCAGAACATTGGAGGCGCGTGGATCGGCTATGAACCCATCCGTGATAAAGAAAACGATCTTACGTCCGGGCAAAGGCGCGGACGATCTTATCAGTCCGAGCAAAGCGCTCAGAGTGTTCACGGTCGCCGTGCGCGATTGCGCGCCGATCTGGTGGACGCGATTCCTGACCATGTTGGCGGCCGTCTCCATATCGGTCTGAAATTCAGCCGCCGTCGCCGCCACCAGATACGTGAACAGCTCGCGGTTGAAATGTTCCGAGACCTGCGCCGCGTCGTACTCGCTAATGCGGACCTTGCCCGCGTGAGTCTCCGGGTTGCGCCGGTTGTTGAGACGCGCGACGGCCTCGCGCAGCACGGCCTGGTTATTTGTCAGTTGCTGAAGGAATCCGACCTGTCCGCTGGTCGAAACCACAGCCACCTGGTCGTGCTGCTTCATCTCGTTGCCGATGAAGTTGAGCAGAGACTTGCGCGCGCGTGCGAGGTTTTCCGGGGCCAGATGAACGTCATCCACGAAAAAGAAGATGCTGCGGCCCCGCTCAGAGGGTCGGCGTGCGGGCGGCGTCCCAACGGCCGCAATCGTTGATACGACGTCGCCTCTGGCAGCCTTCCCGTCCCTGGCGGCGCTCGTCGCGAGCACAGGCTCGAAGAAAGAGAGGGACTGAGGTTTTCCCTCAACGCTCAGCTCGAACTGTTCCTGCTTCAAGCCCTCTACGAACCGGCCCTGCCGGTCCAACACGGTCACGTCCGTCTGCACCAACTCCGTCGTGATACGCACAACTTCATCCGCCTGGCCCGTTGAATTTTTCTGAGGCTTGTCCACGGTCTGCGCTTGAAGCTTGTGAGATACGCTCAGGCAGAAGAGGGCCGCAATCAGAAGTAGAAAAAAGAGAAGAGCTTTCGGCGAACGCATACGGAAACGACCTTTCTGCGAAACTAAACGAGAGGGATGCTGTCTTCGCGGGCTTCGATGGCGCTGGGGCCGACGCTGGCTGCCTGAATGATTGAAGGCAGCCAGCGTCCAGCCCACACGCTTTCGAGACGATTCTTTCTTACTCGACGACGAAGCCGACTCGCTGCGTGACACTGGTCTTTGCCGCTCGGTCTGTCGCAGTGACCTGAAGCACGTATCGCCCCGGCGGCAGTTGATCGAGCGCCACCTCGGCCCAATAAGGAAGCCGCATCAGGTCCTTCGTCGTGTCCGTGGGAACTCGCGCCGGGGACGTGGTGACGACCACCCGGTCACCTCGGACGACACGCGCCTGAATCTCCACGTCGGGCGCGTTAGCGCCTCGCGCCGCGTTGTAGATGTAGGTCTGGAAGCGAAGCACAGAGGCGCGCGTGAAGCGATGATCGACATTTACCATGATGGGGCGCGGGGCCGTGGCGAGTTTTTCGTCCGACGCCACCATTTTACGCTCACCCAGAAACAGGCTGCTCATCTGAAGGCGCCCCGCCGCCAGGTCCGGCACCTCGATCCATTGTTGCGCGCTGCCGGTGCGCCCGCTTCCGCGCTCTCTGACTGCGACGCGCACCTGATAAAGTCCGGGCTGCAACTTTAATTGCTGGTTCCACACGACCGCCCGCGGCTGAATTTGAGCGGAGGGGTCAGGGGCGATGGTCACCAGTTGTTTGAAGGTCACGATGAGGCCGCGATCATCAACAGCAGCGCCGATCACATCCACTTCAGCCTTCCGCTTTTCATCGTCTGAAAGATTGAGCGCGCCGCGCTCCATCTGCATGGAGGCTTTCAGCACCAGGCCCTGGTCCGGCGTGTGTAAGTAGCCGACCGAAAGCGCCGTAGGAATTGTTCGCTGCGGGTAGATTGAGCCTAAGGCTGTGAGCAATCCGGCTTCCGGCGTCTGTTTTGCTTTGGACGCGGGCGTGTTCTTCTCTTCCTTACTCTCGGCGGCGGACGGCGGAACATAGTAGTTGCGCCGCAGGCGCACGCGCAGGTCCGGACGATCTTTGATACTGACCTTGATGCGAGCCTTGCCGCTGCGCTCGTCGTCGCTTTCAGGACGCCAGGCGAGCAGGTAGTAAGTCGAGGTCTCGTTGATGGCCTGCTGAAAGGCGTCCGGGAACGAATTGGAGTTGAGAATAGCGCGACCGCCCGTCTCGTCTGCGAGGATGTGCAGCGGCTCGCGCATGGCCGACGCTTCCAGAGAAATGTTGCGGGCGGAAGTGCCTGTAGACATTCCGTCCGGGAAATCGTTGCGCCCCGCATCCACGGCCGGGTCCGAATATGTCCCGCGCGCATCCATCGTGTAAACGACCGCGCCGACGCGCGCCGCCTCCCGCGTGATTCGCTGCAACATGTTGAGGGCATATCCGCCGCGCACATCCGCGACGAAACCATCGGAGATGAAGAAGACCAGTTTTCGTCCGGGCAACTGCGCGGACGAGCGCATTAAGCTTTCCAGCACTGAGAGCGTTTCCGTGGTCGCCGCTTTGGACTGCGCCAGGATCTGCTGGTTGCGGTTCTTGACCATGTTGATGGCAAGACGGTCGAGCCCGCGCTTGTCCCCGCCTTTCGGCGAGACGAGCTGGAATTCATTGATCGTCGAGGTGACGATATAGTTGAACAAATCCTTGTCGCCGTGCTCGGCCATCTGATTGGCCTGGTACTCCGTGATTACGGTCCTGCCGGCGAAGGCTTCCGTATTACGCTTATTATTAAGACGTTCGATGGCGGCGCGCAGCACGGGCTTGTAATCCGTCAATTGCTGCAAGAACCCTATCTGCCCGCTGGCGGAAACGACAGCCACCTGATCGTTCTCCCCCATACGGTTCTCCACAAAATCGGCCAGGGACCGGCGCGCACGTACGAGGCTGGCCTCGCTGAGATGAAGGTCATCAAGGAAGAAGAAGACCACGCGCCCCCTGTCGGTCGCGCCCGAGGCTTCCGCTTTCACCGGCGCGCCGCCCCTGGGCGAGCCGGCGCGCGCCGCGGCCAGCTTCGACGCCTCGCTGGAGCTGCCGGAAGTGACCAACTCAAAGAAGGAGACGGTCTGTTTTCTCCCGTCCAGACTCAGCTCGAACTGCTCCGGGCGCAAGCCCTCAACGAAACGCCCCTGCTTATCGAAGACCATCAGGTCCGTCTGCACCAGCTCGGTCCTGATACGCAGGACATCCTCGTCCTCCTGCGCTGCGGGACTACTTTGTGACACCTGCTGCCCCAGACTGAATGGGGCTGGCGCGAGAAGAGCGAAGAGAGCGACGAGCAGAAAATTTCGCGGCGCGGAAGTTTTTGAGAAATGCATGATGTTGACCTCGACTGAAAAATAGCGAGAAAAGAGAATCACCCTTCGTAATTAACGTGAGTTCGGCATAAACAACAAAGACATCGAACGATAGCTACGTCAGGGGCGGAAAACCTTGGATGCCGTAAAGCTTGTGCGGGGGTGTCCCTGTTTTCCGAACCATTATTCACACACTTCGGCAAATCTCTCACTCGATAATAAAGCCCGCACGCTGCGACACGCTTGTCCTGGTTGCCCGATCAGTCGCCGTAACTTGCAGCACGTATCGTCCAGGGGGCAGTTGGTCGAGCGCCACCTCGGCCCAGTAAGGAAGCCGCACCAGGTCCTTCGTCGTGTCCGTGGGAACTCGTGCCGGAGACATCGTAACGACCGCTCGATTATCCCGCAGGATGCGTGCCTGAATCTCCACGTCCGGAGGCGCAGAGTTGTGCGCCGCGTTGTAGATGTAGGTCTGGAAACGCAACACGGATGCACGAACGAAATGATGATCAACGTCCACTACGAGGGGGCGCTGGGCTGTAGCGAGCTTTTCATCTGGGGGCAGCGATCTGCGCTCGCCTAGAAATAAGCTGCTCATCTGAAGCTTCCCGTTTGAGAGGTCCGGCACCTCGATCCATTGCAGCGCGCTGCCGGTGCGCCCGCTTCCGCGCTCTCTGACTGCGACGCGTACCTGATAAAGTCCGGGCTGCAACTTTAATTGCTGACCCCAGATGACGGGTTGTTGCTGGTTCTGGGCGGAAGGGTCAGGAGTGATGGTCAACAGTTGTTTGAAGGTCACGATAATCCCGCGATCATCAACGGCGGCGCCGATCACGTCCACTTCCGCCTTCTGCTTTTCATCAACTGAAAGGTTGAGCGCGGCCCGATCAATCTGCATCGAGGCTCTCAGCATCAAGCCTTGCTCAGAGGTGTTGACGTAGCCGACTGAGAGCGCTGTAGGGATGGTCCGCCGCGGGTAGAGCGACCCCAGCGCCGTGAGCAATCCGGCTTCCGGCGTCTGCTCTTCTTTCGAAACGGGCGCGCCTTTTTCATCCTCTTTTTCGGCTGCGGGTGGCGGCGCGTAGTAGTTGCGCCGCAGGCGCACGCGCAGGTCCGGACGATCTTTGATGCTCACTTTGATGCGAGCTTTTCCGTTGCGCTGTTCCTCGCTTTCGGGACGCCAGGCGAGCAGGTAGTAGGAGGAGGTCTCGTTGATGGCCTGCTGAAAGGCGTCCGGGAACGAATTGGAATTGAGAATAGCGCGCCCTCCCGTCTCGTCTGCGAGAATGTGCAGCGGCTCCTGCATCGCGGAATTTTCAAGCGAGGGCTGGCGTGCCTGTGTGCCCGTAGCCAGCCCGTCCGGGAAATCGTTGCGCCCGGCATCAACTGTCGGGTCATTAAAAGTTCCGCGCGCGTCCATCGTGTAAACCACCACGCCCGTTCGCGCCGCCATCTCCGTCACACGCTTGAGCAGAGTCATAGCGTTTCCGCCGCGCACATCCGTGATAAAGCCGTCGGAGATGAAGAAGACGAGCTTGCGTCCAGGGAGCGCCGCAGAAGACTGCATCAAGCTCTCAAGCACGCCGAGCACATCGTTTGTGACCGTCTTCGTTTGCGAAGAGATTTGGCGCACGCGATTTTTGACAATGTTCGCCGCCACGCGCATCAGCGGTCCCTTCGCTTGATACTCGTTGATGGTCGCCAGCAGCAGGTAAACAAAGAGGTCGCGGTCATTGTGGTCCGCGACCTGTGTGGCCTGGTAGTCGCTGATCGGAACTTTGCCCGCGTAAGTTTCAGGGTTCCTCTTGTAGGTGAGGCGTCCGACCGCCGCGCGCAGCATGGGTTTGTAATCCGTCAACTGTTGCAGGAATCCTATCTGCCCGCTGGCGGAAACAATCGCCACCTGATCGTCCTGGCTCATCTGGTTTTCCACAAAGTCGGAGAGCGCACGGCGCGCGCGCATCAGACTCGATTCGCTGAGATGCAGGTCGTCCAGAAAGAAGAAGATCACTCGGCCTCTGCCGGTCGAAGCTTTGAGTTCAGTTTTGTCCTGCGCGTTGCTCTCTGGGGAGATGCCACGCGCCGCCCTGAGTTTCAACGCTTCATTGGCGCTGCCGGAAGTAATCAACTCAAAGAAGGAGATGGACTGTTTTTTCCCATCCAGGCTCAGCTCAAATTGTTCGGGCCGCAAGCCGTCAACGAAACGCCCCTGCTTATCAAGGACCATCAGGTCCGTCTGAACGAGTTCGGTCCTGATATGCAAGACATCCTCTTCCTGAGCGCGCGATCTGTCCTGCGTTGTCTGCTGCCCGTAAGTGAACGGGGCGGGCGCAAGAAGAGTGAAGAGTGCGACGATGAGAAAGTTGCGCCGTGTGAAAGTCTTTGGCAAACGCATGATATTGATCACGACTAAAAATTATCCGACGGAAGAAGCCAGTCTTCAATTGCCACTAGCTTTAGCTAGTGGTTAAGGGTTTCTAAATCATTCGGCTTTAGCCGAATGACAGATAGAATCCTCTTCCTTCTTGCTTTAGCCTAACCGTTCGGCTAAAGCCGATTCTGTGTAATCATCTTTGTCCACTAGCTGAAGCTAGTGGCAACTGAAATTTCCAACCATCTATGACCAGCAACTTGGATTATTCAGGAACATCTTCAATTACGGCGATCCATCTTCAATTCAGGTTACCGCGCGGAAAACTCTTCCGGCGCGCCTTCGCCTTCGACCCAGACTTCGCCGTCCTCGTAAAACTCTTTCTTCCAGATGGGGACAGTCCGTTTGAGTTCGCGTATCGCCCACTCGCAGGCTTCGAAGGCGGCCTTGCGGTGCGGCGCGCTCACTGAGATGACGACGCTCGTTTCGCCTATCTCAAGGCGGCCCGTGCGATGGACGATCCCCAGATGTGTGATCTCGAACTGCGCGTGGGCCTCGCGCCCGAGCCGCTGCATCTCGCTCAAGGCCATCGGCTCGTATGCTTCGTAAACCAGGTAGAGCGTCCGGCGACCGCGCGTCCATTCGCGAACGTACCCGTCGAGTGTCACGGTCGCGCCACACTCCGGGGGAAGATTTCGGCGTGCCACCGCGCCAACATCAATCGGGTCAGTAGTCAACTCAAAAAAATCCGGATTCGCCGCAGCCGTTTCGTCCGTTGCGCCGCCGCTCACGGGTGGCAGGATTGCGAGTTCGTCGCCCGCGCCGACGACCCTGTCGCCGCGAGCGTATTCCTGGTTGACGGCGAAGAGGAGCGAGCGGCCAAAGCGGCGTTGCAGCTCGGGATAAGTTGAAAGAATCTCCTCGAAGGCGCTCGCGGCGCTGGCAGGCGCGCGAAGATTCATCTCGATTTCCTCTCGCCCGACGATCTCACGCGCCGCGCCGAAGAAGAGCACGCGCACCTTTATCGGTCCATCCTTTTGTTCGTGCTGCTGTTCGGGACTGGTCGTCATTCGATATCTAATTTCTTGCCGCCGTGTCCGTTGCCTTTGGCGATGGCGTGGATGCGCGCTCGCTCCTCGTAGTTCGAGACGGCGCGGGCGAGCAGGTCGCGCAGCCGCTTCAACCTCTCCGACGTGTAGCGCAACTCAAGCAATTCGAGCTTGACCTCTGTGTCCAACTCCATCGCCGCCGCGACGAGGAAAGAGAGGCGCTCGGGCTCTGTCGGGGGGAGTTCCGGCAAACTGGCACGCTCGTCGTTGATGATGCGGACCGCCCGCGCGATCCGCATGAAGAGTTTTGAGACTTCGTCGGCGCGCTGTTTGAGAAAATCTTCGTCCTCACTTTCGTCCTCGAAGAAACTGACGCGCCCCACGAGATACGGCTCGTCGCCTCCGGCGTAAGACTCAAGCCGGTAACGGATCAAACCGACGGTGAGGATGTTGGAGCGGCCTTCTGGGAGGGACTGAACCTCCGTCACCTCCGCGACGCAGCCGATGTGCCCGACGGCGGGCATGTCGCCTTCGGACTCGGTCACGTCAAAATAGGGGAGACCGAAGAGACTATCGCCCGCGCTGATGTCCTTGAGCATACGCTGGTAGCGCGGCTCGAAGATGTGCAGCGGCAGCGGCACGCCCGGAAAGAGCACGAGCGGCAGCGGGAAGAGCGGCAACTCGCGCACCCCGCGCACCTTGTCTGAGGCTTCACTCATAATTAGGGGTCGGGGGCCGGGGGTTGAGGGTCGGATGAATCAGTTTTTAACTGACCCCCGATCCCTGACCCCTGACCCCTGCGTTACGCTCGATGGCGCCGAGCGCCGTGGGGGTCGGCGCGTGTTCGTGCCGCGCGTCCGCTTTCTGTTTCTCAAGGGGCTCGCTCTGTTCGAGCTTTTGCGCTATCAGCTCCAGGATTTTGTCCGGCGACTCGTTGCTGAGAGCCTGTTTTTTCGCTTCGATGACGAGCTCGGCTATTTCGCGCGCGCGTCCCTTGTAGCGGTTGTCGCGCGCGATCAGGTCTTCGATGATGCGCCGCTCGCGCTCGTGCCTGGGGGCCTGCGCGTCCAGGCCCGCGGCGATAGCGTATTCGACCGGAACGCTCTGGTTGCGAATCATCACGTGCAGCGCGCCCGTTTTTTCCCGCGCCTCGTCGCGCAGGCGGTTGATTTGCAGGAGCGAATTTTTGAAACCGAGCTGGCCTCGCAAACTGATCTCGATAATCGGCGCGGGCTTTTCGCTTGCGGCATCATACTTTCTCGCATCACGCTCGACCATCTCCATCACGCCCCTGTGGACCGCTTCGGCGTCTTCGACCCCCGAGACGTCGAATGACAGGCGCTGGAAGGGGCGCTGAACGTAGTCGTTGATGTACGTGGCGTGGACGTTGTGCTCGTCGTCAACTTCGACCAGGAACGCGCCACGCTCCTCTCTGAACTCGTCAATCGAAGTGGGTTCGAGCGAGCCGGGATTGAAGGCCCAGCCGTCCAGGTCGAAACGCTTGTGCGTGTGGCCGAGCGCGACGTAATCCACCAGTTGCTTCAACTCTTTCAACCTGGCGACGGGCACGGCCGGGATGGGGCGGTTGGTCTGTCCCTCGACGTCCGTATGCAGCATCAGGATATTGAAGCGCCCCTCTTCGCGCGCGTCGCGAAGCGCGTCCGCCAGGATTGGAATCGCGGCCGTGGCGCTCGCGCCGTACCAGTGTGAGCCGTAGATGCGCGCGCCAGCGATGTCTATGTAAGAGCCCGCGCGCTCATTTTCGTCCCAGGGGGCGAGTCTGAGGTGCCCTTCCGCATCGCGCGCCGGCTCCAGCAGCTTGATGTAGCCCCACTGTGAGAGCGAGCGCATCCAGCTATGCTCGGAGACGGCATCACGCTGGTCGTGATTGCCTTCGATGACGACGACCGGGATGCCAGCCTCACGCAGGCGCTCCAGCCCAGCAATCGCGTGATTCATAGCCTGCGGGTCTATGTTGCGGCGGTCGAAGAAATCCCCGGCGATGAGTAGGAAGTCAACCTTGTTCGGAACCGCGTGATTCTCTATCACGTCGTACCACGCGCGGAAAAAGTCCTTCGTGCGCTCTTCCAGATTATAGCGGCGGCAGCCCAGATGTATGTCCGCGAGATGGAGGAATTTCATAAAAAGCTCTCTTAATAAGTTCTGATAGTTTTTAAAGTATTCAAGTTAAGCTTCGGCTAAAACGATAACGCTCGTTAATGTGAGTCTATTATACGCTATCTAATCGCGGTTAGGGAAAACTGGTTGTGGCGGGCTGAAAAGAGGTGCGGCTGAGCCAGACTATCCCGTCCCCGCCGGCAGGTTCAAACCAGAATCAAACCGGGTTAGAGCTATCACCGGCCTTATCAGTCTCACACTTTTGGTATGGAACGTGCTGAAGTTGTGTGATAAGGTGGGTCAGGCACAAAATTGTGCCAATGTGAGTAGCCGGTCCATCATTTTGACTACTCGCTCTCCTTTTTGACTCCATAATACCTGCCTCGAAGGACCACGCAAACGCAGCAGTTGTCGCCCGTAAGCCCAAGATAATTTTTGACCATCCTTTTCAGGACCTACCATGAAGTTTTTCAGATCAGCCGGCGCAATAGAGGCTGAACCGTCGTATCAACCGCATGCCAGGCGGGGTCGCTTGTTTCTACTCTTATCCGTGACGTTGTGGCTGCTTATCGTCGTCGGCGGCCTGTCAGCCCTCTGGGGCTACGAGGGTACGCCGGGCGTCGCCGCTAAGCCTCCGTCCACTTGGCCCGCCGACAGTCAACTTCAACGCGCGGCGGACGGCGATACGCTTATCATGCTGGTTCACCCCCATTGCCCCTGCTCGCGCGCGAGTATTGGTGAGCTGGCCGCAATCATGGCCCACTGCCAGGGCCGTTTGAAGGCGTATGTGCTATTCCTCAAACCCACAGGCTTTTCTGACGACTGGGAGAAAACAGACCTCTGGCGAAGCGCAGCCAGTATTCCCGGAGTCCAGACCTTCGTGGACAACGGCGGAGCGGAGGCGCGTCGTTTCCATGCAGCCACTTCCGGCCAGACGATTCTTTACGGTGCAGACGGGCGGCTGCTCTTTAGCGGCGGGATCACGGCTGCGCGCGGACACTCCGGAGATAACGCGGGCCGCAACGCCATCGTCTCGCTGGTAAATGCCGGGTCGGCAGAGAGCGCCGACACGGCTGTCTTTGGCTGCCCGCTCTTTGACCCAAACTCTGAATGTCGAAAACCACAAGATGAAACAAATAACTTCTGATCGGCCCGAGCGCAAAGTGATAGCGCGGCCAGTCGCCTCTATCTTTAACGACCAGCGGCAATCCATCTATCAGCACACGGACCGCATGTTCGCGGTCCTGATGGCGATACAGTGGCTGGCAGGCATTGCCGCTGCTTACTGGATTTCTCCACGGACCTGGGCCGGGACGGCGAGTCAGACTCACCCGCACGTCTGGGCCGCGCTCTTTCTGGGCGGCGCGATCAGTTCCCTCCCTATTGCGCTGGCACTCACGCGCCCCGGGCACGCCTCGACTCGCTACACCATTGCGGTAGCACAGATGTTGTTCGGGGCTCTGCTCATTCATCTGACGGGCGGAAGGATCGAGACGCATTTCCACGTCTTCGGCTCTCTGGCCTTTCTCTCTTTCTACAGGGACTGGCGCGTGCTCATTCCGGCAACGTTCGTCGTGGCCGCCGACCACTTCTTGCGCGGCCTCTTCTGGCCCGAGTCCGTTTACGGCGTGCTGGGGGCGAGCGGATGGCGCTGGCTGGAGCACGCCGGCTGGGTTCTCTTCGAAGACACTTTCCTCTTCATCGCTATCAAACGCAGCGTCAGCGAGATGTGGAACATCGCCGAACGGACCGCTGAGACTAAGAGGTTGAACGCGGGCCTGGAGCACCACGTCGCCGAACGCACCGCACAACTCGTGGCCGCCAACCAGAAACTCGAAAAGGAGGTGGCCGAAAGGAAGCTGGCCGAGGAGCAGCTACGCCAGGCGCAGAAAATGGAGGCCGTCGGCAAGCTGGCCGGCGGGGTGGCCCACGATTTCAACAACCTCCTGACGGTCATCAACGGGCAAACGGATCTCTCCCTCAGACGCCTTAGCCAGGATGATCCGATGTACCAGAAGCTCGAAGCCATCAAGGGGGCTGGAGACCAGGCAGCCTCTCTCACACGTCAACTCCTGGCCTTCAGCCGCAAGCAGGTGCTCCAGCCGAAGGTGCTTGATCTTAATCAGGTCATTTTCGGGACGAACAAGATATTGCAGCGTTTAATCGGCGAAGACATTGATCTGCTCATCGGACTCGGGCCCGAACTGGGAAAGGTCAAAGCCGACCCCAACCAGATCGAGCAAGTGCTGATGAATTTGGCGGTCAACGCTCGCGACGCGATGCCGCACGGGGGGAAACTCACAATCGAGACCGACAACGTCCTGGTAGATGAGGAATATGCCAGCCATCACTTCTCCGTCCATCCCGGTAAGTACGTCGTCCTCGCTGTCAGCGATACCGGATGCGGAATGGATGAGACGACACAGTCACATATCTTTGACCCGTTCTTCACGACGAAGGAGGTGGGCAAAGGAACAGGGCTTGGGCTCTCGACCGTGTACGGCATCGTCAAGCAATCGGGCGGCAACATCTGGGTCTATAGCGAGGTCGGAAAAGGAACGACCTTCAAGATTTATCTGCCGTGTGTTGAGAGCCATGCCCAGGAACCGAAGATCAGGGCGGCAGATATAAACTTACAGAATGGTACTGAGACCGTGCTGTTGGTTGAGGATGAAAAGCGGGTAAGGGACATGACCAGAGAAATTCTCCAGGAGAGCGGCTACCATGTTCTGGAGGCCGAGCACGGTCAGGAGGCACTGCTGATCGCGGACCGGCACCCAGGGACTATTCATTTAATGCTGAGCGACGTTGTGATGCCCCAAATGAGCGGGCGCGAACTGGCCGAGCGGTTAGTGCCTCTGCGCCAGGAGATGAAAGTGCTCTATATGTCCGGCTACACGGACGACGCAATTGTTCACCACGGCGTCCTGGACGAGGGGATGAGTTTCATTGAGAAACCCTTCACCCCCAACGCCCTCGCGCGCAAGGTGCGCGAGGTGCTGGACGACACTCTGTGCAGGGTGTAGGAGCGCGTTATACCTGTCCACTCTGGTTTATAAAAATATAGCCGTTTGCAATTGAGCGTAACCTCAGGGAAGAATAAAACGATCCACTAAATCACACGAAGAGATAGCCCTTTATTTCGTGTGATTTCGTGTGATTTAGTGGATCGTCTAGTCGCTGCTGTTCAAAGGTCACGTTCATTTGCAAACGGCTATAGAGGCCGGGAGAAGTTATGCTACTTCCGGCCCGGGCCCAGCCCCTCGTCAACATGGACGACCGTCTCGTGCTCAAGGACTTCGGCCCACTTCCCTTTTCTGAGGAGGTAAACTCCCGACCCGACCCCGTGGAATGCTGGCCCCTGCCCCATCGGATAGACACGCCATTTGAAATCTGTGACGACCGTTCCGCGCGCCACCTCGCGAACGCGCAACTCCTCTATCTCCATCTTCACCTTCGGGAACTGTGTGAAGGTTTGGGCGAAGCGTTGGCGGACGCTTTCTCTTCCACGTAACCAGCCGGTCGGGGTGTACATTTCGACGTCAGCGGCAAACTGCTTCATGAAGCCGTCAAGGTCATGGGCATTGAAGGCCGCGATTCCCACCATGAAAAAGGTCTCGACCGGATGCTTTCGAGAAATGCTTTGCGCTTGAGCGGCGGCCAGGGGAAAAGTTACGACGAGGAGAATCAGGGCGGCGAGGGTTCGTCTCATTGTTTTAGTCCTTTCAGGAAAATCTTTTCGGCACGAGCCGCAACACTTACGAACTTGCAGCTAAAGGTGTTCCACACGGATTCGCGCACCGCACTAATCTGTCCGCCGGCGGCCCCGCTTTCATTCAGCCTTTTCCGATGCGATCCAGCGATTGATCTTCGCTTCAAGCACCGCGAGCGGCAGCGACCCGGTCGTCAGCACCTGGGCGTGGAATTCACGCACGTCGAAGAACGGGCCCAGCTCGCGTTCGGCTCTGGTCCGCAGCTCGCGGATTTTGAGTTGGCCGATCTTATAGGCCAGCGCCGCGCCGGGCTCTGCGATGTACCACCTGACCTCGTTTGTGACGTAGGCTCTGGACCGCGCCGAATTACTGAGCATGTAGCTGACCGCCTGAGCTTCCGTCCAGCCCAACGTGTGGAGGCCCGTGTCCACCACGAGCCGCAGCGCGCGCCACAGCTCGCTCTCCAGATGTCCGTACATCTGATAGGGGTCTCGAAACATGCCCAGCTCCGGGCCGAGGGTCTCTGCGTAGAGCGCCCAGCCCTCATTGAAAGCGCTCGTGCCGCCGAAACGCTGGAAGGCCGGAAGCCTTGCGTTCTCCTGCGCCAGGCTGATCTGAAAATGGTGTCCCGGAACGGCCTCGTGCAGGAACAGGTCTTCCATCCTGTACGTCGGCCGCGACGCCAGATCGTAGGCGTTGAAGTAGAAGACTCCCGGCCTTGAGCCGTCGGGCGGTCCTTCAACATAGTAAGCATTGCCGGCGCTCTTTTCAGAGTAAGCTGGGACCGGGCGCACGTCTAGCGACGCCTTCGGGACAACTGAAAAGAGCGCGGCGATGCGCCGCCTCAGCTTCTTCTCAATAGCCAGATAGCCTTCGCGCAGGGCCCTGGCGGACACGGGGCGGAACTTTGTGTTCGAGCGCATGAACTCGAAAAACTGCGCAAGCGTTCCCTTAAATCCGACACGCTCCATGACCTTCTCGATCTCGCCGCGGGCGCGCGCCACTTCTGCGAGACCGAGCGCGTGAATCCGGTCCGGCGTCATGGCCGTGGTCGTGCTGACCTCTATGAGATGTTTGTAGAGGTCGGCGCCGCCCGGCATGGCTATGATGCCGACCGCCGCACGGGCCTGTGGCAGATACTCCGTCCTGATGAAGTCACGTAGGCGAACGTGCGCCGGGACCAGATGATCGCGTATGAACGCAGCATATTCGGCCCTCAGCCGCGCGTGTTCTTGAGGCGCGATACTTGCGGGGAATTTCCTGACCGGCCCGTAATAGGTACTGCCCTCGACCCCTTGCGCGATGAGACTGTCGAGTTGATGGACGACCTCCTCCATCACAACCCCGGGCTGAACAGCGCCCGTCCTGATGCCCTGTCGCATGCGCTCTATAGAGCGGCTCAGGTAAAGAATAAAACCGTCGAGACGCTTCAGATTATTCTCGTAGTCGGCCACGGTCTTGAAGGGGGCGATGCCCTGGCCCGAGCTGATCTGTGGCATTTCGACGTGAAGGCCCGACTGGCTGATCGGGCGGACGACGGTCGCCGCGAGGATGTCCGGCCGGTAGCCGCGTAAAGACAGCTCGGTCTGCCATTCGAACGCGTCGTAGCTGAGCTGCTCGTCTCGTGAGAGCGCGTCGCGTTCAATCGTCTTGAGCCCCGCGAGGTCCGCCTCCGCGGCAGCCTTCTCCGCCGCGAAATATTCATCGCTGATGTAGTCGCCGAACTGGTCCGCGTAGCGCAGGTCGCCGCGGGCCAGCGCGAGGATCGGATTACGTCTGAGCCTGGCCTCGTCGGACTTCGCGAACAGCTCCTTGAGCCGCTGTGAGGCCGGCGGCTGCGGACCCTGCGGCGACGCGGGGGACGATGTCGCGGCCCTCTGTTGGGGGACACAGAGTGCGAGCATGGCCCCGAGCGACAGGGTCAAGAGCGTGCGAGTAGCCGGGAGCTTTTTCGCCGTAACATACATTCTTTAAAGTCTGGCCGGGAGGCGCGCGGTGCATGGTGCGCGCCCCCGCTCAAAGCTCAACGCAGATACGGGGCGATGTTCGATGCTATCACCCGGAACTCTTCGTCCGTAAGCGGCACCAGGCCCCGGAACAGTCCCCAGGAAACGCGTGCCGGAGGATTCGGGGGCGAGGTGTCCGTGCCGTATAGAATGCGATGAACTCCGACCTGCCGTATGAACCTGGCGTCCCTGCGCAGCCCTTCGGCCGTCTCGCCGCCTGTGAGAGTGGCGACGTCGAAATAAAGGTTACGGGTCCGCGGGTCACGGGCGGCGATGGCGTCTGCGAAAACCGACATGGCAGCGGGGGTAGAGCGCCCGCCGCCTGCCATGTGCGCGATCTGCACCGTGACGTCTGGCGCTTCGGGGAGGATTTTGTCAAGGAAGACTTTCGCGTGCTGCCCCCCTTCTGTCTCGTAGGCCGGATTCGTCCAGAGGTGAACGACAATCGGCATCCGCCGCTCGTTCGCGGCGCGGAACATCTGGCGGATTTTCTCTGCGTGGTCCGGCTGGCGCACATCCACTCTGGAATTACCCAGGTGCAGTTTGAGCCCCTTCAGGTGAAGGGCGTTTCGGCAGCGGTCGAGCTCTCGGAGCGCGTATTCCTTGAGTGGATTGAAGGCGCAGAAGCCTACCAGGCGATTCGGATAGCGCGCCACTTGCTGCGCCACATAATCATTCTCCGCGCGGACTCTGGCGTATTCCTCCTCCGGGGTGCATGTAGGGCACGCGTAGCGTGTCCCCCACTGGTATGCCACCGAAAGCACCACGGCGCGCTGGATTCCGGCGTCGTCGAGTTGAGCTATGAGCTGGTTGGCGGTGCCAGGCTCCCTGCGCGGCGGTCCGGGGAAGGCAGGGGTTTCCGCAGCTATCCGCCACACACCGTCGCGGCCTTTGCTGAGCGAGAGGAAGACGTGGCCGAAGTGCCGCGCGGCCTCTCCTTCACCACGGGTGTAATAGCCGATGATGTAGCCGGTCGTGCCTTCAACTCTGTAGGCGACCGGCGTGATGCGGTAAGGGTCGTCGAAATATATCGCCAACTCTCTGGCGACCGCCTCGCGGCCCTGAATCCAGCTGGTCTGGTCCTCATCCAGAGTATTGAGGAGCACGCTGTCTTCCGTGTAGAGGGAGGCGAGCGCGTCTTTGTCCTTCCAGGCCTTTTCCCTTTCGCGGACCACGCTCGCCAGGTCTTGCGGGAGCTCCATGGCCGGGAGCGGCTGTTCATAAACCACCTTTGCTTTGGGCGGACTGAAGAGGTGTTGATGATAATCCACGAGCGGCACATAAGGCCCTTGAGGCTCGCGGGTCCGTTTATCGCGCGCCGCCTGCCCCCGTGCCGCAAATGGCAGGACCGCTATCATCAAGACGATGATGAGAGTTCGTTTCACGGTGTAATCCTCACAAGTAATCTTAGTACGGCAGAGGTTTAAAATGGCTGCCGCCCCTCTCTTATGTATTAGCGCGGAGGAGCCTAGCACATGAGAGAGGAGCGGTCCTTGAACGTTGGAAACGTTTTGAATGTACCTAGCGCGCGCGGAAGCTCGCGCGGTACTGGCCGGGCGTCAGCCCTGTGATGCGTTTGAAGGTTCGCGCGAAATGCGCCTGGTCGGCGAAGCCTGCGGCGGCGGCGATCTCCAGGAAAGGCGTCGCGGACTGGGCAATCTCCCGGCAGGCGAATTCGACGCGGAGTTGCCGCACGTACTCCCCTATGCTCTGGCGATAGTATCGGCGAAACTCTCGCGCCAGGTGGACCGGGTGGACGCCGACGACTTCCGCCAGGAGGTCGAGCGAGATGGACTCGGAAAAGTTTGCGCGGGTCAATTCCCTGGCGCGTTCGAGCCAGCGCGGAGGCTGGCATCCTTTTGTCGTGGGATTATAGCGCGACGCCTCCGCCAGGATTTCAAGCAGGAGACCTTCCGCCGCCAGTGAGGAGACCGTGTCCGAGGCGTAAAGCTCTCTGTAGAGTCGCGAGGCCAGCCAGACAGCATTCCCGGAAGTGAATTCCACCGGGCTATTGAGCGCCACGGAGCACTCTTTGGCGCGCTCAAGCAGGCGCGCCTCGATTTCAAATCTGAAGATGCGGCAGCGGTCATTGAGAAACCGGTCCGCGTGGGCCTCGCCCTCCGGGTGGAAGAAGAGCATCGCCGGCAGGCACTCGCGCACACGGCTCCCGTGTGTTTCGTTGTAGGCGCCCTCTAGAATGAGATTGAAATAGGGCAGCGGGTGCGAGTGCTTCGCTATTCTCGTCTCTGGGCTGTAAGAACATTCCGTCAAAACGGAGTCGGCGACTTGACGCCGCTTGAGCACAGCACCGAAGGACTGCGCGGGATAAAGTTTCGGGTTCATAAGCACATTTGTGATTACAGATAATTTACGGAGGAAGTTTAGGCAAACATCTATAGCAGAGATTGTGCATTAATTTCCCGCGCGCACGCAAAAGCCGGCCGCCTTCAGGGCATAAATGAAGCCCCTGCGACTCAGGGCAGGAGTCATTTGGGAGCAGGGGCTTCTTGGGCTCCGCGCCGCGGGAGGGGATTCCACCTGCGCGGGGCTCTGACGGCCTCTCAAAAGGAGGGCGAGCGGCCGGTAATTAATTAGCAAAGAACTAAAAGGGCAGCGGGCGGCTGGTGAGAAGTACGCCCCGATTCCCTACCTCTGGCACATCAACGTGCCAGGATTTCGTTCGCGCCGCACGGCGCGCGTCCATGCTCGTCTTCCTTGCGCTGGACCGACAACTTCCGAAATTCTTCCAGCCTTCACAGGCACGGGACGCAACCTCGCGCCAAATAATTCGGCGCACGCTCTCCAGAAAAGGGTCAGGCACAGCAACGCGTAAAACCCTACGATGGCGATTAACAGAATTGACTGCGCTTTGTTCATCTCGTCAATGGTGACGCACGGGCTCTCTGGTTTTGCCCCGCACGCCGAAATTTTCAATCAACCGCGCTGTACGAGGGCGTGATGCGGCGCATGGCCGCGAGCAACTGCTCGATCTCGAAAGGCTTGTCGAGATATTCGTCCGCGCCGTTGGCGAAGCAGGCCTCCTGCATCGCCGCGTCGGCCCCGGAACTGATGACCAGCACCTTCGAGTGCGGGAGACGGTCTTTCAAATATCCCAGAATTCTTAAACCGACTTCCGGCGAATCAATCGCCGGCGGAAGGTGCAGATCGAGGATTGAGACCGTCGGCTCGTAAATCGTCGCCCGGCGCACAGCCGTCTGTAGATCATGCGCCGTCATCACTTCATACTCGTCGCACAACGTCCAGAAGAGCTGCTGCGTCACAGCCACGTCGTCGTCCACAATCAAGACTCTGGGTCTCATCTTGATCGCCTCCTTCCAATTCCGCCATGAATCTTTTGCAATGCTCGTACCGCTCCTTTCATGAACGCCCACGCGACCCTTCGGTGGACCGTAAAGGCCCGCCCCACAAGTGTCCAGGTATATTTACGGGCGCTTCGGGTCCGGCGGATTCAATGGCTTCGGGCCTTCTGGGACTAACTGAATGGATAGTAGGTGTCCACATTTGTGGACACGTCGGGGGCGCGCTCGCCCGTTAAGAAGATGGACCGGAGATGATTATTTGCGGAGCGAGGTCGTTTCCGGCTCAGTGAGCCCTAGATCGCTGATGAGGCGGTGCAGGTAAGAGCGGCTGATGCCGAGCCGTTTGGCGGCGGCCACCTTGTTGCCCGACTCCGTCTTGAGGGCGGAAATGATCATGCGCCGCCTGAGCGAAGTGACGGCGCCTTCGAGCGTGGTCTCGTCCGCTTCGGCCGCGCCTTGCGGCAATGCACGCAACATTTTCTCCGGCAGAAATTCCAAGCCGAGGCGCGCACCCTGCGTGAGCACGACCAGGCGCTCGATAACATTCTCAAGCTCGCGCACATTGCCCGGCCACTCGTATTCGAGGAGCGCCTCGATTAAAGACGGGTCCAGTTCGGGCGGCGTGTGCCCGTGCTTCTCCGCGGCCTTGGCAGCGAAGTGCGCTGCGAGCAAAGGGATGTCTTCCGTCCGCTCGCGCAAAGGTGGCAGCATCAGCGGCACGACGTTGAGGCGGTAGAAGAGGTCGCGCCTGAACCTGCCGCATTCCACCTCTTTCTCAAGATCACGGTTGCTGGCGGCGATCAGGCGTATTTCGACCGTCACAGTCTTCGTCCCGCCCACACGCTCAAACTCCCTCTCCTGAAGCACGCGCAACAGCTTCACCTGAACGGCTGAACTCAGCTCGCTAATCTCGTCCAGAAAAAGCGTGCCGCCGTCAGCCAATTCAAAGCGCCCTTTCCTGGCCTGCAGCGCCCCCGTGAACGATCCCTTCTCGTGGCCGAAGAGTTCCGATTCGATCAGGGTTTCGGGAAGCGCGGCGCAACTGACGGCGATGAAAGGCTGGCCCGCGCGCCCGCTCTCTTCGTGAATGGCGCGCGCCAGCACCTCTTTGCCCGTTCCGTTTTCGCCCGTGAGCAGTACCGTCGCGCTCGTCTGGGCGACGGCGCGTGCCTGCTTGAGTGTTTTCTCAAGCGCAGGGCTTGAGCCGATGAGGCTGCCGAACCCGCGGCTTCTCATCAACTCCGAGCGCAAACGCATGATCTCCTGTTCGAGAGAGAAGGCGCGCGCGGCCTGGTTGACGATGTGCAGGACCTCCTCCGCGTTGAAAGGCTTTTCGAAGAACCCGTAAGCCCCCCGCCGCACAGCTTCGAGCGCGGCCTCCTTCGATTCGCTTCCCGTGACGACGATGACTGGCACGGGCGGACGCATGGCGCGCGCCGCTTCGACAACCGCCAGCCCCTCGCTGATGTCGTCGAGCGCTGGCGGCAGGCGCAAATCGCTCAGGACCACGTCCACGCGTTCACGCCCCAATTTCTCGACCGCCTCGGCGCGCGTCCCCGCTTCGAGCACGCGATAATTTTCGAGAAAAGCCCAGCGCAGTCCGTTGCGCACGCTCCTGTCGTCGTCTACCACTAGAATCGTTCGTTTGATTTGCTTCCGCTCGTTCATCAACGTTGGATAAAACAGCACGCCACGCGTTTGAGGGCGGGCGGCCTGAATCAGGTCCCGGCACGCACTCTTTAGCGCGATCAGCAATGGTGATTTCTCTACTGGAAAACTTGTATGGAAGGATCGAAAGAAAGATTTGCTCGTTCCAGGGTCAACCGTCATCCGGCGCGGTCGCTCTCCGACAAAGCGCTCTCTTTGATCTGGCCTGATGGTAGCACGACGCGGAAGCTTGTTCCAGAGCCGCGCTCTGACTCCACGTCAATGCGCCCGCCGAGCGCGTTGACCAGCTCGCGGCAGGTGTAAAGACCCAGGCCGACGCCCTTCGCCTTCGTGGTCGCGAACGGGCGGAACAGTTTCGTGCGCTGGAACTCTTCAGACATTCCGGGTCCGGTGTCCGAGACAGCGAAAGAGACGAACCCCTCTTCAATGGGTCCGGCCTCGACCGTGAGCTTGCCCCCTTTCGTGCCCATCGCTTCGAGCGAGTTCAGCAACAGATTCTCGATGACCCTTTCGATGCGCCCTTCGTCTGCGATGGCGACGAGCGATGAGGGCAGGCGCGTCTCTACTTCAAGGTGTGCACCCGCCGCCGCTGGTCCGACGACGCGCGCCATGACGCGCCTGATGATGGGGACGAGGTCGGTCGGGAGCGGGCGTTTGAATTCCCCGCTCAGGCTCCTCACGGGCTCGCTGAGGCGCGCCACCAGCGCGCGCAGTTTATCCGTCGCTTCGGTGAGCGACCTCATGGCGTCTGCGCGAAATTCCTCATTGTGAAATCGCTCTTCCATGTTGCTGACGAGCAATGAGAGCGCGAGGATCGAGTTTTTCAGATCGTGCGTCAAAATCGCCGAGAGCCGCATGAAGGACTCGAACTGCCGTACCTCCGCCTCGTGCGCGATCTGTTCACGCAATCGCTCGGTCATCGCGTTAAAGCTCTCTGCCAGGAGACGCGTCTCGTCGCTGGAGCGCACCTCTATGCGCTCGTCGAGTTTCCCTCCCGCAATCGCCACAGCCCCTTCGGTGACGCGCTCGATGCTGCGCGCTGTACGGCGCAGCAGATACAGCAAGAGCGCGAGCGTCAAGAGTCCCAAGAGGATCGTCAGCCCAACGCTCAATAACCCGAGCCGCCGCGGACTTCGCACGGCAGCCGAATAATCGCTCGCGACCGAGACGGAAAGCTCCAGCGGCGCAGCCACCTGATATGCAGCCATCCACTGATTGCCGTCCGCGGACTCGAAGAACTGCCAGCCCGATTGTCCGGAGCTCATTGCGTCCGCGATTGGCTTAAACGACGGCGGCAAAGCAGTCCCCACGGGTTGATACTTGAATGCGGAGTTCGTGTGATGGACGACTTCGCCCGCCCGGCTGAGGATGACGACAAGGCGCGAGGTCGGAGAGGACTCGGCACCGCGCGCGAGGTCCGCGAGGCTCGCGGCATCGCCCAAAAGAGCGTCGAGCTTGACCTCGACGACGAGCGCGCCGCGTCGCGCATTGATGCTCGGCTGCTCAATGAAGATGGGAATCGTGTAGCGCACGGCGGAGCCGTAAGACTCGCGCGTGACGCCCGCGCGCAACGGTTTGCCTTCCGGGGTCGTCCAGACGCGCTCGTCAGCCCCGGCTCCGCCGGTCAAAAAATCTTCCGTTCGAAACAGGACCGGCGGAGCGGCCTTGAAGTTAAGCTCGGCCCGAAACAACGGCTGCTTCTCGACGCCGAGACACAAAAGAGAGACATAATATTTCTCACCGGCCTGAAGAATCGCTCCGACCTCCGCCTGCAAATCCAACGGCACTTCCGCTCCCGTTTTATTGCCCGCCACATAATCACGCAGACGTTTGGAGCGGGCCAGCACAGAGAGTGCCTCCTCGCGCTCTCTCAAACGCTCTTCGATGTCCTGAGCGATGACAGCGGTCTCGCGCCGCAGCTCGTCGCGCAACCCTGTTTCGACAGCCCCCACACTGCTCCGGTAATTAATGATGCTCAGCGCGACTAACGGGGCGACGCCGATGGCCAGAAAGAGCAGAAGGAATTTGGGTCTGATGCCCATAGTAAAGAGATGTCAAAAGAGATGCTGGATGTCAGATGTCAGATGCTGGAAGAACTCGTATCCGGAAGCCGCGTGGTCCTCGTTCACCGGAGTTTGAATGATAGACTAAAAACCGGCATCTGACATCTGACATTCGACATCTAGCCTCTAGAATTTACTCTCAGGCGTCCGAACTGTTTAAGGAGCGGCGCCAGCTTTTCGATGACTCGGTCGTGCAGGGCGCCGCTTGAGGCGACGAGGCCGTTGCGGTTTTGAACGTCCGGGTGATTGTAGGCGAGCGGACCGCCGAAGAGATCCGTCATCCGCCCGCCCGCCTCGCGCAGGATGATCTCGGGCGCGCAGGTGTCCCACTGTTTCGTGCGCGGGGAAAGATGTATGTAGAGATCGCACTGCCGCTCGATAATCAAACCGACTTTGATCCCGACCGAGCCGCGCCTTACCTCTTCTTTGATTCCGAAAGAGCGCACGACCGTGTCCATGCGCGGGCTGCGATGAGTGCGGCTCGCAGCCAGCCGCACCCCTGCTAATCCGCTCCGGTCCGAAACACGCGCCCGCTCGGCTTCGAATCCTTTGCGCTCGATCCATGCGCCCGCGCCCTCGACGGCCCTGTAGAGCACGTCCGGCAGCGGTTGATAGACCACGCCGAGCACGCTCCGGCCCTCGACAGCGAGCCCGATCTGGACCGCGAAATCCCCATCGCGCGCGATGAACCCGTTCGTCCCGTCCATCGGGTCAATCATCCAGACGCGCCGCAGGCTAAGGCGTCTCTCCGTGTCAACAGACTCTTCGGCGAGGATTCCGTCATTCGGGAACTCGCGGCGCAAGGCGCTGACGATCAACTCGTTCGCGGCGCGGTCAGCCTGCGTCACTGGCTCCGTGTGCTCGTCCGCGTCCACCTTGCGCTCGATCCTGAGCGGCGCGTCGTAGTATTGCAGGATGGCCGCGCCCGCTTCACGCGCTAAACCTAATGCCACCCGAAGCTCATGCTCGTACTCTACGCTCTTCGCTTTCATCCCTCAGCCCCTGCTTCCTCGCGTGCGCACGCGCGCAGGGCGGCGAGCGTTTCCAGAAGGTCCGCGCTCGTCGTGCGGAAGTTTGTGATGCAGGCGCGCAACGAGTAGCGCCCGCGCAGGCTCGCGTTTGAGAGATAAGCGCGACCGCCGTGCTGCACGCTGTGCATGATGCGCGCGTTCAGCTCGTCGAGCCGTTCGTTGACGCGCTGGCGTTCTTCTTCATCAGTCGTCCTGAGACTCTCTCTTAATGCCGGAGGGACGTACCGAAAACAGCAGATGCTCAACTCGACCGGCGCGAGCAGCTCGAAATCTTCAGATGCGTTGATGCGCTCGGCCAATTCAAGGGCGAGCGCGTTGTCTTTGCTGATTGCAGAAGCGATGCGGCGCGTCCCGTAATAGCGTAGCATCAACCAAATTTTCAGGGCGCGAAAGCGGCGCGACAATTCGACGCCGTAATCCCAGAAGGCGAACGACTCGTCTGCGTTGGCTTCATTCACCTTGATGTAATCGGCCTCGCTCGCGTTGAAAGCGGAGCGCACCATTGCTTCATCCCGGAAGAGAAGACAGCCCACGTCCACAGGCGCGTAGAGCCATTTATGTGGGTCCAGCGAAACGGAATCGGCGCGCTCGATTCCCATAAAGAGCCCGCGCTTACTCTCGTCTATCGCCGCCAGCGCGCCGTAAGCTCCGTCAACATGGAACCACAGACTTTGCTCTGCGGCCACCGCTGCAATCTCCTCCAGAGGGTCAATAGCCCCAGTGTTGACTGTGCCCGCGCTCGCCACCACGCAGAACGGCCTGAGGCCGCTCGCGGCGTCCGCCGCAAGGCGCTCTTTCAGGTCTCGCACGTCGAGACGAAATCGCTCGTCCGTTTTCAGGAGGCGGACCTGGTCGCGCCCCAGCCCGAGCACGTCCGCGGCTTTCGGAATCGAGAGATGGACCTGATCGGAAGCGTACACGGTCATCGGAGGACCTGCGTTCCACAGCCCACGCCGCGACGTTTCATCCGTAGCTTTGACGCGATGCGCTATCAGCAGCGCGTTCAGGTTCGCCATTGATCCGCCGCTCGTGAGCAGCCCGCGCGCGTCCTCGCCGTAACCGATCATAGAGCCGAGCCAGCGCACGACGATTCTCTCGACTTCGGTCGCCGCAGGGGCGGAGCGCCAGGAGGTGACGTTTGAATTGAGCGCGGAGGCGATGAGGTCCGCGAAAGCGCCGACGGGCGTCGAAGGCGAGGCGACGTAGCCGAAAAAGCGCGGGTGCCCGTTGTGGCGGCTCGTGTCGAAAAGCGCGCGACAGTCTGCGATCAACGTTTCGAGCGGCTCGCCCACCGCCGGAAGGTTTTTCGGTAACCGCTCGCGTATCTGCGAGGCGGTCGTCTCCGGAAAGACGCGTCGTTCGGAGACGCTGGAAAAATAATCCACCACCAGCGCGGAGACTTGCGCGGCCAGCTCGCGCATCTCCACGTCCGTAATGTCGAGCGATGTGGGCACGTCCTTTAACAAGGCTGATGTTCTTCGATGAGCTTCCACCCGTTCCTGGTCTTCTTAAATATCTTGCCGCAGGTGTAGTCGCAGTCCCTGGCCTCTTTGGTGGTGTCGCGGCAGCAATACAAAACGACCAGGACGTCAGGCTCCTGATCGTTCGTCAGGTCAATCGCTGCCGTCACGGTGTTGATGGAGATTCCTGCGGGAATCATCTTTTTCGTGAGCTGCTCTTTTTTCAGTTGGCGGGCGAACTCAACAGCCGGGTGAATGACGCAAACGTCGAACGGATACTCCTCCCTTCGCCCGGCGATGGCTTTGATCTCAAAAAACTCTTTCCGGGTGATTTCCTCCAACTCGACCAACCACCAGGGCACATGCTTCTTTTGATCGCAAGATTTGTTCTCTTCGGTAAGCTTTAAGATTTTTAAGTCAAAAGGAGAAATCTCCACATCTAAAGGAACGACTGTGACTTTTTCACCGACCTCCGGCTTCTCATTAAGCCTGGCATCAATATTTATTTTCTTCCAGGGAGGAAGATCGCCGTCATCCCCTTTGTTATCCGACTCCCTCCAAACCATCTCTTGAGTAACATTTTTAACTTCGGGCAAGGGGAACTGTTTAGAAGTTGGCGTCGGGCGAAGCGTTGGTGCGGGCGAAGCGTTAGCAACTTCTGTGACCTGCTTTGGCTGGTTTGAAGGCGTATTTGTGCCGCAGGCCCCCACCAAGACTGCTAACAACAATATCAACGCTCTTCTCATCGTATTACCTCCACTTAATTTGAAGCGTCGCCTATGCTTTTTATCACATAGCTGACGCTTCAACGAAATTTACTTGCAGCCGCGCATTCAGGGCGCGTATATTTCCGGCTCAAAACAACTGCTTTGACAAATCTCCATTTTCAGGAAAAGAGATGAGCTTCAAGCGTCTGATCGCGGACATCATCGCCGTCCGTAATGACCCGCTGAATGACGTCACGGAGCTTGAGCGTGTGCGCTTTGCGATGAAAGGCGGTATGGTTGTGAAAAACGAGAGGAGCGAAAGATGAGTAGAGATAAACGGAATGATTCAAAAACCGATTCCCTCTCCCGCAGGAAATTTATGGAACGCACCGCGACCGTCGGCGGCGCGGCCCTCGTCGGCGTGGTGGCGACCGCTGGCTGCGCGGCACAGGAAGGTAACAAGGCTGCGCCCGCGGGCGGCGCTGCGCCCGGCAACGGCGCGGGCACGCCGCCTGCGGCACAGTTGACGGGCGTGATGACGGAGTATCCGAGCGGCGACATAAAAATCCCAGCCTATCTCGCGCGCCCGAAGAAGAAAGGGACTGTGCCCGGCGCGGTCCTTGTGATCCACGAAGTCTTCGGCCTCAACGATCACATCAAAGCAATCGCGGACCGCATCTCGAACGAAGGCTACCTGGCGCTCGCGCCGAACCTTTTCGTGCGCGCTGCGGAGCCGCCGCCGACGGGCACGAGTGATATGGCGGCCATACGCAAGGCCGCTTCGAGCATTCCGAATGAAGTCGCCATCAAGGACATGCAGGCCGCGCTCGATTACCTGAAGAGTGTGGACGGGGTAAAAAAGCGTTTCGCCTCCATAGGCTTCTGCATGGGCGGCGGCTTCTCTTACCAGCTCGCGACCCACACCAAAGACCTCGCGGGCGCGGTCATCTTTTACGGCCGCACGCCGCTGGAGCTGGTTCCGCAGGTTTCATCTCCCATCCTGGGAAACTTCGGCTCGCTCGACGCGGGCATTCCGACCGAGAAGGTGAAAGAGTTTGACGAGGCGCTGAAGAAAGCTGGCAAGCAGGCCGACATCAAAATCTACGAGGGGGCCAAGCACGGATTCTTCAACGACACGCGCCCCGAAGCTTACAATGCGGAAGCCGCGGCGGACGCCTGGCAGCGGACCGTGAAGTTCTTTCAGGAGCGTCTTGGCAAGTAAATATTGAAAGTAGCCACAGAGACACAGAGACACAGAGAAAAATGGAAAACAGAAAATCTGGAGACTACTGCGGCCTTCCACCTTCTGCCTTCTTTCCTCTGTGCCTCTGTGTCTCTGTGGCAAATTCTGTTAATGCTTTTCCACCGAAGGAGTAGTAATGCCAATTAATGGCTACGCGACGCTCGACGGGACGGCGCGTTATCGTGAACGGTTCAAGGGGCGTGCTGCTGAAAACCATTTCCGGCTCGAACAGAACCTGTGGCTCTCGTCCGTAGGCATCGGCACCTATCTTGGCAATCCAGACGAGTTGACGGACGAGCGTTACACAGACTCCGTCACGCGCGCCGTCGAACTCGGGGCCAATCTGATAGACACCGCGGCCAACTACCGTTTTCAAAGAAGCGAGAGATCAATCGGGGCGGCCCTGCGCCATTTAACCGCGGAGAAGATCGCTGCGCGCGACGAGCTTGTCGTCTGCACGAAAGGCGGGTATCTACCTTTCGACGGCGCGCCCCCTGCGGACGTGCGGCGCTACGTCGAAGAGACTTTCGTGCGGACAGGGATAGCCCAGTTCTCAGAGATCGTGAATGGTCATTGCATGACGCCCCGCTACCTTGAAAGCCAGCTCGACCAGTCGCTGCGGAACATGGGGCTGGACAGCGTTGACGTCTATTACATACACAATCCGGAATCCCAGCTCGCGGCCGTCTCGCGCGAAGAGTTTGAGAAGCGTCTGCGGGCGGCCTTCGAGTTTCTGGAGGGCGAGGTCAAGGGAGGCAAGGTCAGGATGTACGGCGCGGCGACGTGGAACGGTTTTCGCGTCTCGCCGAATGCGCGCGAGTATCTTTCCATTGAGCGCATCACGGAGATTGCGCGCGAGGTCGGTGGACCCGAGCACGGCTTTCGTTTCATACAGCTTCCTTTCAACCTCGCCATGCCGGAAGCTCTCGTAGCGGACAATCAAACGATTAACGGTGAGCGCGTCTCCCTGCTCGAAGCGACGGGTGCGCTCGGCGTTACTGTTGTTGCCAGCGCCTCTCTCTTGCAGGGCAAAGTTGCGCGCGAGTTGCCCGAACACATACGCGAGCCACTCGGCGCGCTCGCAACAGACGCGCAGACGGCCATCCAGTTCGTCCGCTCCACACCGGGCATCACGACCGCGCTCATAGGTATGAGCCGCCGCGAGCACGTCGAAGAGAATTTGCAGCTTGTGCGCGTCGCCAGAACGCTGCCCGAAGATTTTCAGAGATTGTTCGGTGAGGAAGAAGAGTAGTCGCGCCGACGTTTTAAGAGGAGAAAGAGGATGGGCGGTCATCCGTGGTTCTATTTCGTCCCCTATGAGCAGGACGTCAACGCAGCGCTTCAGAAGCTGCGCGAGCGGGAGTTTCGTGCGGGGAGATACAACCCTGTCATGGACTTTCCGGAATTTCCGGTCACGCCGCAATCACCTGCCCCCGGAGCAGAGCATGATTCAATCGAAGAGGCCATAGAGGATGCGGACGCGGACGGGACGCGTTCTATCCTGGACATGATGACGGTCTCGCCCACGCCGGATTATTGCGCCGTCGCGCCTCTTCAGCAGGAAGATTTAATGAGTCTCTTCGGGACTGACAAACCGACCCGCGAGATGATAGAAGAGAGCGACGAGCTATACGATGCGCTTGAGCGAGGACAGGGCGTTTACATAGTCGTTTACAAAGATGAAGAGCCGTCGGAAATCTTCTTCGCGGGCTACTCTTTTGATTGAGACATGGACTGCATCACACTCCGCGTCGAAGAGAGCAACATGAGAAAGAGACTTCTATTTCTCATAGCCTTGTTATGCATCGTGGGGTGCTCCTCGACACCATCAGTCAGCCCCACTAATGTGGTCCGAAAATTCATCGCCCACCTGGAAAACGGCGATATAGATGGCTTGATGAAACTCTTTTCCCGCAAGACCCTTCAGAATAATGGCGAAAACGTGGTCAGAAGAAAGTTCAAGGAGTTCTCAGACGTTATTAGACAGGTGAGGGCCGAAGGGGGAAACCCGAAGATCGAAAAGATACAAGAATCAATTATCGGCGACGAAGCGACCGTCACGCTCGTGTACGCCGCCAGAGAGAAGGACGAATTAGCGAACCTACGCTTTACATTAGATAAAGAGAGTGGCGAGTGGAAAGTTTCGGGGATGAACCTGATGGATTATCCGTCAGCGGCAACACCGCAACAGCACCGCACTTCGCTCTGGAGAAGAACAGATGAACAATCGAGAGATAAAGACGTTTGAGGAGTTCTGGCCCTTCTATGTAGAGGAGCACAGCAAGCCCGCCACGCGCGCCCTGCACTTTGCCGGGACGGCGACGGCGCTGGCGTGTGTCGCGGCGTTGGCGGCGACGCGTAACTGGAAATGGCTGCCCGTCGCTCTGGTTCCGGGCTACGCTGCGGCGTGGGTCGGCCATTTTCTGGTCGAGAAGAATCGGCCCGCGACCTTCAAATACCCGCTCTGGTCGTTTCTCGCCGATCAGAAGATGTTCGGCCTGATGCTCGCGGGCAAGATGGATGAAGAGATCGAGAGACTAAAGCAAAGATAATCTTCTCTTTGCGCCTCCAGCGTCTTTGCGAGAGAAAATTTCACGCAAAGACGCTGGAGGCGCAAAGAAATTTTAGAACGAGGAGTCCAATGAGAAAGTTATTCACGTTAATCGCAATTCTACTTTTCACGGTGACGCTCAATGCGCAGACTAATCGGCCGTCGGAATCGGTCCTCGACCGTTTCCTTCGCTACGTGAAGATTGATACGCAGTCCAAAGAGGACCAGAACAAAGTCCCCAGCACGGAGAAGCAGTTGGTGCTGGCGAATCTGCTGGCGAAGGAGCTGAAGGAATTAGGCGCAGAAAACGTGCGCGTCTCGGAGTTCGGCATCGTTTACGCGACCGTTCCCGGCAACCTGCCTGATAACTCTAAGGTCCCTGTCATTGGGCTTATCGCGCACATGGACACGTCGCCCGAGGTTTCGGGCGCGAACGTCCAGCCGATCATTCACAAAAACTACCAGGGCGGCGACATCACGCTCCCCAAAGACACGACTCAGGTCATCTCGGTCGCCAAAAATCCGGACCTCAAGAATTTAATCGGCGACGACATCATCACGGCGGACGGCACGACCCTTTTGGGTTCGGACGACAAGGCCGGCTGCGCCGAGATCATGACGATGATTGACATCCTGCGCCGCAACCCGCAGATCAAGCACGGCACGATTGCCATCGCCTTCACGCCCGACGAAGAGGTCGGCGGAGGCATAGACAAGTTCGACATCAAGGGTTTTGGCGCGAAGTTCGCCTACACGGTTGACGGCGAGGAGCTGGGCGAGATCAGCAACGAGACCTGGAGCGCACGGACCGCGACCGTCCACTTTCAGGGTAAGAACACGCACCCCGGCACGGCCAAGGACATTATGGTCAATTCGGCTTACGCCGCGGCGGATTTCATGACGCGCTTCCCTCAGGACATGCTGCCGGAGACCACGGAAGGCCGCGTCGGCTTCGTTCACCCTTACACGGGCACGCTCGACGCCGAAGAGTCCAGTGTCAAGATACTGCTGCGCGACTTCGAGCTTAGCGGGCTGGATGCGAAGGAAGCTTTGATTAAAGAGATGGCGCGCCAGACCGGACTGAAGTTTCCGAAAGTGAAAGTCACAGTCGAGGTCAAAGAGAATTACAAGAACATGAAAGAGGTCTTGAAGGACTATCCGCAGTTGACCGAATACGCTATGGAGGCCACGCGCCGCGCCGGGCTCAAGTCTCACATTCGCGCTATCCGCGGCGGGACGGACGGCGCGCGTCTCACTTTTCAGGGGCTGCCCACGCCGAACCTTTTCACGGGCGGGCACAACTTTCACGGCAAGCTCGAATTCAATTCCGTGCGCGGGCTTGAGAAATCCACAGAGACGCTGGTTCACCTAGTCAGGGTCTTTGCGGAGAAAGGGATGTAGTTTCGACTACTGTCAATTCCATTTACGACTTAGCTCGACTTTATCCATTTTTAGAGCGGTAAAATGCCGATGGAATAAGTCTTTTATTTTCAATGCTAGACTTTTTCAATGTCTATCAAAAAGAGGATATTCAAAAAGTCCGGCGAATAATCGAGACGCTAAGTCTTTTATTTACGCTCCCTGTTCTCAAAATGGATAAAGTCGAGCTTAGAGATGACGCTTAATCGCATAACCTGAGCGCGGCTGGCGGAATGATTGAAGATTAAAAACCACAGAGACACAGAGACACAGAGAAGATTGGAAATAGGTTCTTACCTTTTCGTCTTCTCTGTGTCTCTGTGCCTCTGTGGTTAATTCCGACGGTGCGATGTGTGTGCTTATCGCCTGCGGCTTTTCTTGCTTCCGCCTCCGGTCAGGCCGCCGATCAGATTGGAGACAGCCGAAGCGGCACTGCCGACCACAGAGGTCGCAGCGCTGATGATGCCGCCACCGCCGCCTTTGCTCTTGCGGCTTCCACCTTTAGAGCCGCCCCCCTTCTTGCCGCTGGTTTTTGAGCCGCCGTACTTGCCGCCGCCCTTGGCGCCACTCTTCGAGCCTCCGCTTCCAGCGCTCTTACTTCCGCCTTTCGATGCTCCGCCCTTCTTCGAGCTGCCAGCACCTTTATAGCCGCTACCTTTGGGGCCAGCCTTGCCGGCGCCCTTAGAGCCGCCCTTTGATCCGGACTTGGAGCCTCCACTCCTGTAGCCGCCGCTCTTCGAGCCGCCTGCGCCTTTCGCGCCGCCGCCTTTAGGGCCGCCACGTCCGCCGCCCTTTGGGCCGCCTCTGCCGTAGCCGCCTTTGCTTCCGCCCTTACTTGCGCCGCCTCCGGCGCCCTTCGAGCCGGCTTTGCTGCCTCCCTGGCTGCCGCCTTTTTTGGCTCCGCCTTTAGTGCTGCCTTTGGCTCCTGCTTTCGAAGCCTTCTTCTGGCCGCCGCCGCCAGCGCTTCCGCGTCCGCCCCCGGCATTGCCGCCGGTCCTGGCAGCGCCTTTGCCGCCTCCGCTGCTCTTCGGGCCGCCCTTGCCGCTGGCTCTTCCGCCACCTCTGGAGCCTCCGCCGGACGTGCCGCCGCCCGCAGCCGCACCACCTCCGGCCACGCCTCCGCCTCCGCCGCTTCCGCTACGGCTTCCGCCGCCGCCAGAGGTTCCGCCGCCAGACGTGCCGCCGCCACCGCCCCCTGCGGTTACGCCCGTCGCGCGACCGATGGCCGTACCGCCGTGGCCTTCATCGCCGCCGCCTGCGCCAGTCCCGCCAGCGCCGCCTGTGTTCGAACCACCGCCCGCATCGCCCGTATCCGTGCTGCCGCCATCGGCACCACTCGTGCGATCATCTCTATCATTCCCCTGTTCAACCATACTCGTTCGCTCCTTTTTTGAATTGAACCCCCAATGGTCAGAGGTTGATTAAAGAACTACAATTAGCCTCTGCTGGTTTTCGCGGAGAATAGCACAACTCATGCCCGCTTGTTTCTCACATTCTTGTGTTCCTGAGAATTTTTCGTTGCTTGTGCGTGAGCGCGGTTGCTCTGTGAGACCCGCAGCCGTTATAAATGTCTCCGACCAGACGAGACGGAAGATGGAAGGTCTCTCATCAGCGCTGACCGTTCTGACGGCCATGATTACGCCCGCCGTGCTGATCTCAGCTTGCGGGACGATGATCCTGTCAACTTCGAGCAGGCTGGGGCGCGTCGTTGACCGCGTCCGCTCGCTCTCGGACAAGCTGGAGGAGCTGGCGCACAAGGAGGGAGAGGTCGAACTCCTCGAAGACAGGCGCGCGGTCATCTACGCGCAGCTCGACAAGCTGACCAGCCGCGCGCGCATCCTGCAACGCTCGATGACCATCTTCTACATGGCGCTCGGCATCTTCGTCTCGACGAGCGTCGCCATCGGCATCGTCGCCGTGACGAGTGCGCGCCTTACCTGGATTCCCGTCGCGGTCGCACTGCTCGGGGCGGCCTTTCTCTTTTACGGCAGCATGCTTCTCATCTTCGAGGCGCGTCTCGCCCTGACGACGATTCACATGGAGATGGATTTCATCTGGCGCTTCACAAAGCATTTCGCCCCCAGCGAGATAGTCGAGCAGTACAAGCCGCACCACGTGCACTTTAGAAAACATGAGTGAAGACAGGGGACAGGGGTCAGGGGTCGGGGGTCGGAAGGTAGTTACGCCTTCTTACTTTCGTCTTTTCCAGACGGGGGAGCTTGAGCGGCGTGTTCAGGCGCTCGAAGCGATGCTTGAGCGTTGCAACGTCTGCCCGCGTGATTGCCTGAACAATCGCCTGAAGGACGAGATCGCCGCCTGTTATTCCGGGCGGCTGCCCGTTGTCTCTTCCTACACGGCGCACTTCGGCGAAGAGCCCGCGCTCGTCGGGACAAAGGGCGCGGGCAATATCTTTTTCGGCAACTGCAACCTGCGCTGCGTCTATTGCCAGAACTATCAGATTTCGCAGACGCACAAAGAGCAGATCAAGAACCAGGTCACGCATGAACGGCTCGCCGAGATGATGCTGGACCTACAGGCGCGCGGCTGCCACAACATCAACTTCGTAAGCCCAACGCACTTCGCCCCGCAGATGGCGCGCTCGATTCTGATGGCCTGCGAGCGTGGATTGCGCCTCCCCGTTGTCTATAACACCAACGCCTACGATTCAGTCGAGGTCCTCAGATTGCTGGACCGTGTGGTTGACGTTTACCTGCCCGATTTGAAGTACGCGGAATCGGAGGCTGGCTACGAGTATTCCAAGGTCCGCGGCTACACGGAGCACGCGCGGCGCGCTATCCTTGAGATGTTCCGCCAGACGGGAGACGAGCTGGTCTTCGGTCCGGATGGACTGCTGAAGCGCGGCCTGGTTATTCGCCTGCTGGTCCTTCCCAACGACCTTGCGGGCGTGCGCGAATCCCTGGAATGGATCAGGGACGCTTTGAGCCCGCGCGTCGCCGTCTCTTTGATGGCGCAGTATTACGCCACGAACCGCGCTGCAACGGACGCGCGCTACACTCTGCTCTCGCGCCGCATCTCGGAGACGGAATGGCTGCGCGCCCTCTCGGCCCTGGACGAATTAGGGATGGAAGAGGGCTGGATGCAGGAGTACGACGGCGCTTCGCATTACTACCGCCCGGATTTCACGGACAAAGAGACGCCGTTCAAGGACGTCAGAGATTTTCAGTAGGTCTTACAGAGGACGCGCCGCAGTGCTTGAAGATGTCATATCCATCTTTCGAGCAAAGCAGGTTGTGTCGCCGGAAACAGCCTAGCCCTCAAAATTGGCAGATATATCTTGTATGCGCCCTGAGCAGATATCTCCTTATGCGCTCCGGCTGCGGGCGTATAATCCCATCTCACGATAGGCGTATTTCTCCATGACCGCTCCGTTTTTATTAAGGAGTTTGCATTTTCGGGTAGATTAGACGCCCGTTTAGGCGTAATTTGTGGCATCTAGTAGGACGTCTAATATGCGTTATGCCGCTACATATTATGTCGGCTCAAAATTAACGAAAGGTCATTATGTCAGATACTCATAGTAAACATACTGGAAGAAGTCTCAATGATAGCTGGGGAGTTAAGGCGCGACACGCACTCTATCGGGAGAATGGCACTTGGTATCATCATCTTACACGTTTTCCGGGTGCTCTCTTTGATGCAAATGGCTATCTTCTTTTCCAAACAGAGGATGAATATCGGAGGTGTAAATACTTGCAGCTTGGTAAACAGCTTAGCGTTCCGAAAGGAATTTCCTCTATACCTGGCTACATTCAGGTTACAGCGGGTGTCGCTCAGCAAGCATCTGATGTTGACGAACCGGAAGCAACATCCCGCGTGTTATGTACAGTAAATCGCATAATCAGAGACACAGCGCTCTCTCATAAAGTTAAGAACTTATACAGATGCCAATGCCAAATATGCAGAGTTGTCCTTCAACTTCACGGCGGGCAGCTCTATGCCGAGGCACACCATATAAAGCCGCTTGGCTCAAAGCATAATGGCCCCGATGTAGAGGAGAACATAATTTGTGTTTGCCCGAATTGTCATGCACAGCTAGATTTTGGCGGCATTGAGATTGATAAGCGCAGCTTGCTTATGATTTCTGGGCATACCATAGCAGATGAATATATTGACTACCACAATTCAAGAATTTATAAGGGTGCTGGAAGGGGCGTTTGACTCGCACGCGCGGCATAACAACTCATTCAACCGGACGCTCGACTTGCATGCCTTTCATCATTCATTATTGAGTCGTGACTTGGATGCTTGCTCTCGCGCCGGTTAATTCGGGCGTTGGGCGTCCCGCAATCTTGAATGAAATGAAAGGAAGAAAATGAAACATTCATATCCTACACTCGAATCACTGAAATTTTTGCTGGACATGATTCACAATAAAGTTATGGCGCTCCCAGATTTTCAGCGTGATTTTGTTTGGGACCCGTATGCGACAGATGAACTGATTGAATCAATTATTAGCAATTTTCCTGCCGGAACGCTGCTACGAATAAAGAATGGTAGTCAACTCCTTTTCCAGCCCCGCGCTTTTGAGGGTGCGCCTTCGCTCACCGCGCAGAGCAAACCCGCGTATTTGGTTCTGGACGGTCAGCAACGGTTAACGTCACTTTATCAGGCGTTCTATGGCAAAGGCGAACATCGTTATTACTTAAATCTTTCCGGCCTTGAAGAGGGAGCAGACTTAGAGGACTGCGCCTTTTACATGCGTGCCGAAGATGGAGAGAAGGAATACGGAACGATTGAACAGCAAGCTAAAGCTTTAGTTTTCCCCCTTCAACGAGTGTTCGGAACTTCGGGCGGTTACAGCGGTTGGCAAAATCAGGTCTTGCGCGTTCGCGGTGGTGATGCCTCCGAGATTTTTGACTTTCAGGAGAAGCTCACCCGATTACACGACGAATGGATTAAGCCGATTGAAGAATATGACTTCCCGATGGTCACGCTCAACGAAGAAACGTCCGGGGAAGCCGTCTGCATGATTTTTGAGACGTTGAACCGAACCGGGGTTAAGTTGAGTGTTTACGACTTACTCACCGCACGATTCTGGCCGTTGGACTTCAATTTGCGAAAGAAGTGGGAAGACGCGCGAGAGGAATATCCCGTTCTCGAAGATTTCAAGATTGATCCCTACTACATTTTACAGATTATCGCTCTGCTTGAGCCTGGACTGGATAAGGAGGGCAAGGTTCGTGCTCCATCCATCAAGCGGAGCGCAATCCTGACGATGAAAGTTGAGCAGGCGCGTCAGGGCTGGCACGCGGCGGTTGAAGGCTTAGCTGAGGCGCTGACTATCCTCCGGGATGATTGTGGCGTGCTTGAACCCGGACTGCTGCCCTATAACACGATTGTGATTCCGATGGCGGCTGCGTGGGCAATCTACAAAGGAATTACAGGGGCTGACGCAGGCGCAAATCGGCTCAAAATTCTACGCTGGTTCTGGTGCGCGGTCTTCGGGCAGAAGTATGAAAATGCTCCCAACAGCCAAGCCGAAAAAGACTTTGCTGAATTACAACGCTGGATGACGGGGAAAGAAGCCCCCGACTCTGTCAGCGAGTTCAAATTCGACCTCAACCTACGTCAAGTTAAACCGCGTCAACGCGCCGTGTACCGTGGAGTGATGGCACTGGTTCTGCAAAACGGCGCTCTTGATTTCCACAAGCGCGGCAGGATTACTGCCCAACTGCTCGCTGACAAGAAGAACCCCGTTGACGACCATCACATCTTCCCCCGCGCTTACTTGGACAAGAAGGATAAACCTGCTGCCTTGCGTGACTGCATTCTCAATCGCACTTTCATTGACCGAACGACGAACCGTCGTCTCAGTAAGCGTGCGCCTTCAGATTACTTTGGCGAAATTCGTGCCAAGCAGGGCAACAGTCAAACGGACGAAATCTTTAGGTCTCATCTATTGCCAGAAGGTGCTCATTCTCCCCTACTCAATGATAATTTTGAGCAATTCCTCGATTGGCGGGAGCAGGCGTTGAAAGATTTGATTAGTCGTCAAACTCAGGAGTAGCTTAGGTCAAGCGTCACTATATAAGCCAAGGGCAGCCCAACAACTCATTCAACCCGACCGCTCGATAGCATTCCTTTCATCATCGTGTGGTAGATTCATAGTTGTGTGCTGCTCGCTCGCGGCGGGTTAATTCGAGCGTTAGGCGTCGGATTGAAAGAGAGTGTAAGTTGAACAGTGAGGGCACGGGCTTTAAACCGACTCGTCTGAGCCGAGTTCCGGCGAGCGTTGAGCGCCGCCTAACATCTTATTCAACCGGACGCACAGTTAGCGTACTTCATCCGCGCCTGCTGGTGAATGACGCTTTCTAGATGCCGCAGGGAGCGTTGAATAAATACTCTGGTGCGTTTCCTCTTCTTATGATATAAGGCGCGGCAGTTCCAGCGGTTTCGCCTTTTGGGTAGATTTGGTTTGAAAAGATTAGGAACAAAGGCAGGCAAGCCTTTCTCCTACAGGCGACACTCAATTGCCCACAATACTCACAAGAGTCCTTCCCCCAAAATCCAACCGGGAAGCCTGCTTTAGCTCTTGTATTCCATAAGGAGAAAGTCATGCGCAGACTCGTTCGTAAGCTAATGGTACTGGGCGTGCTGATGGGGGCTTTGTTGTTCCTTACACCGCCTCCACCGACTCAAGCTGACTACTGGGAATTCTGGGAATGTAGTCAACAGTTGTTTGGTGGTTTTGGTTCTTGCTCTAGCGTGCATTTTGAGTGTATCAACAACGCCGGGAGTGACCCGATTGCACGGGAAGCTTGTAACAGCGCCTATGCCGCTTGCTTGAGCGGAGCTCAGGACGATTATTATGGTTGTAATGGGGACCCCACCCCGCAACCTTTACCTGTCATTGACGAAGCATTTAGCCAGTGCCTTGAGGGATGCTCTAGCGCTTGCTCTTTACACCAGAATCCCGCTGATAGGTTTACGTGTTATTGGCCGTGCTCACAATACTGTAGGGAGACCTACCCCAAACCATGAGGGGCTAATGTCATAACGCCGCAGCGCGCAGCGGGTTAGCCACCTTCTCGGGAGGCGACGCTATCGTTGCCTCCCTCTCTTCACCTTGTGTGGACGCTAATCAGGTGCGAGAACATTCTATCAAAGATATGCAGATACAGAGATATGAATATCGAACGGTAAAGCTAGACGCGGAAGGCTGGTTTAATCGTCAAGTTGATTTTGAACTCCTCAATTCAAAACTAAATAGGGTGACGAGGGGTGGGAGTTAGTGAATGTCGTCTACGTCGTCGATAGTAGCGCGATAACGAACTCCATTATCGCTTTTCTTAAACGCCCCGCCTAACAAGTCGCTCAAACCGACCGCTCGATAGCATGGCTTTCATGGTTGTGTGTTGGAATTGGCTTGAATGCTGCTCGCTCGCGGCGGCTTACCTCCGGCGTTAGGCCGCGCGTGGCGAAAGTGAGAGATATGCAGAATGTGGGGAGCAGAGGTTTATTTATTCTCATCTTGCCGAAACCTATCTAAATAGCTCATCAACTCCCAGTAGTAATCCAAGCTCTCTTGATAGGCGTAGCTAGCCGCTAGAAAGACGGTAATACGTGCTGCTACAAGTTCTCCTTCCTGAATCGCATCAGATAAAGCTGACATGAGCTTGACGAATGCTGGGTCCGCGCTCTGACCGGCTACCTTTGCCACTTCCTCGGTTTGTCTGGCCTTGAGGCTATCCAGCAGAGTCACCATTCGCTGGACGAATGGCTCAATCCTATCTTGGAGAATTATCTGCAAGACGAGTTGGCGAAGTTCCTCATTGGGCAGTATCGCCGGATTGACATTGATGATGCCGGTGGGATTTGCTGCCTTCATCGCTGCTCCATGCAACATTCCTGCGGCTGGTTTTCAGTCGGGCTGACAGCAAACGTATGGTCTGCTATCTTATGGCCTGCGGTTCTGAACTTTGACAACCATCAGCAACGGCTAATGAATGTGCTACTCGCCATTGGTAAATAATGGGAGCCGCTAGGGAGCTTAAAAGCTACGTACTCTTGGCGGACAAAAAGCACAGTTACATTTTAGGCACAGTTGTGCCTAAAATCAAGGCTCATCTGAATACCATTATTCCATCAGGAGGTCTATCCTGATGGGAGCGCCACGTCGAAAGCCAGAGCGTTTAGCGGAGAAACTGCTTCAGATTCGCTTGTTCTTAGGTCTTTCACAGGATGGCATGCTAAGGCGTTTGGATTTGGCTGACGAACTCATACGTAGCAGAATCTCTGCCTATGAGCTTGGAAGCCGCGAGCCTGATCTCCCAGTTCTCTTAAAATATGCGCGTTGTGTAGGCATCTCGACGGATGTGTTGATTGATGACGAGATGGATCTTCCTGAGAGGCTGCTTAGTGCTTCAAAACAAAGAACAGCCAGAAGCAAATCTGTATCTCGAAGCAAACATAAGCGATGACCGATTAAATTGCGCTTAGCAGGCGGCGGCCTAACAACTCATTCAACCGGAGCGGAATTAGGTTGCTTCTCATCGAGAACTTGGATGCTATTCGCAGATATTTTCCGCCCGGTTGATTCGGGCGTTAGACCGCAACGTGCGAAGTGTGCGGCATGTTATCCTGTTATTGAACTAAACCGCTCCGTGGCGGCGCAACGCTTGATGAAGGACACGATTGGAGGAACTGGAGAATGCGTGTGGTGCAGGTTACTCAGCCGAATGGCCCCTTTGAACTCGTTGAGCGCGAAATCCCGGAGCCCGGCGTCGGGCAGGTGCGAATCAAGGTCGAAGCTTGCGGCATCTGTCACAGCGACTCGTTTACAAAGGAGGGACTCTGGCCGGGTATCCAATACCCGCGTGTCCCAGGACACGAGGTCGCTGGAATAATTGATGCAGTTGGTACAGGCGTCGCTGGCTGGACACAGGGACAGCGGGTCGGAGTCGGCTGGCACGGCGGACACTGCGGGTACTGCGATTCTTGCCGACGCGGTGATTTCTTTGCCTGCCAAATTGCCCTTCAAGTGCCCGGTGTCAGCTACGACGGCGGCTACGCTGATTATATGATCGCTCCCACAGAAGCTCTGGCTCTGATCCCCGAAGAGCTTTCAGCCGTAGAAGCAGGACCGCTGATGTGTGCCGGGATTACTACTTTCAACTCACTGCGCAACAGCGGTGCGCAGCCCGGCGAGACGGTCGCCATCCTGGGTATCGGCGGGCTCGGCCATCTGGGCGTTCAGTTTGCTGCGAAGATGGGTTTTAAGACCGTCGCCATCGCACGAGGGGCGGACAAGGAGCCATTGGCCAAGCAACTCGGTGCGCACCACTACATTGACAGTCAGGCGCAGGATGCGGCGGCGGAACTGCTCAAATTGGGTGGCGCTAAAGTCATCCTCGCCACCGTGACGAACGGCAAAGCGATGAGCGCGGTCCTGGGCGGCCTAGGCGTCAACGGGAAATTGATAGTTCTCGGCGCTGCTGATGAGCCGCTCGAAGTGCCCGCACTTCTACTCATCACAGGACGCCGCTCGGTGCTGGGCTGGTACTCTGGTACGTCCATTGATTCGCAGGATACGCTCTCCTTCAGCGTGCTGACCGGTGTGCGAGCTATGACTGAAGTCTTCCCGCTGGAGCGCGCCACGGAAGCCTACGAGCGGATGATGAGCGGCAAGGCACGGTTTCGAGTCGTCCTCACAACCGGGCGCTAGTCGTGTGAGGTGCGATCTAATACCGAAATGCAATCAAAAGAGAGGAAGAGATTATCCACGAAATCACACGAAACGACACGAAACAACAAGCACTTTTGTGTTGTTTCGTGTGATTTCGTGGATCGTATCACCTCTTTTC
>Ga0182000_10000042_pt1 | contig 50047 bp, 48 predicted proteins | sample BulsoiMagMametaG_FD_120484 | JGI IMG/M metagenome (GOLD analysis project Ga0182000, IMG submission 120484) | Bulk soil microbial communities from Mexico - Magueyal (Ma) metaG | ecosystem: Environmental > Terrestrial > Soil > Agricultural land | place: Mexico: Magueyal, Guanajuato | collected...
ACAATCCACGAAGTAACACGAAACCTCACGAAATGGCTGTGGGTTGTTTCGTGAGATTTCGTGTGGCTTCGTGGATAGTCCTGTTTCTCTACTTCCCTCAATTTCGAAAATGAATAGACCCTGGGGCAGATAGATTGACTCTTCAAGCGCCCGGTGATATTTACTAACCGCCAGAAGACCAGGGAATTCGATTTTGCGCCCGACTTCCAACCCTCGCGTCAACTTTCACGCCTCGCTTGAAATCACCCATCGTAGGGCGGAATCGTTGAGATAAACTTTCCGTTGCCGCGCACGCCTCGCTCATAAATTTATGATTGAAGAGGTGCCGATATGAAATCAAATAGCCGAGGCATCGCGAGCGTCCTTTGCCTGGCCCTGTTTTTTCTCTTCGTTTTTCCGTCGCAACTCTACCTCCCATTAACAGCACAGGCGCAGCAGAACGCTCCGCAGCCTGTTAATCTGAAAGTCCGCGCAAAAAATATTGGCGGGGCACTGGAGCTGACCGGCGATACGCTCATCTATGGAGACCTGAAAGTCTATTTGCCGGACGACATGGCCGCGGGCGATACGATTTCGGGCACCGTCATCGCCGAGCCGAAAGGCAGCACAAAAGAGGAGCGCGCCAAAAACCAGGATACGCTGGAAGGTCTTGTGCTGGAGATAGGCGATCAGAAAGTCCCTGCCTCGAACGGAACTTTTACGGTAAAAGTGCCGAACATGCAGGGGCAGCCGTCCTACAATCTAAAATTCGTAGAAGCCTCTTCCAATAAGGAACTGGCGACCACGGCTCTGCCTGTCCTGGCTGTGCCCCAGAACGTCCAGCGCCCGCGGACGGTCACGGCCAACGATTTCCGGCTGCCGACTATCGGGCAGCAGGGACGAGCCGTTGAGATTTTCGGACCGTTCGACGGCGATTTTTCCAACACCACGCTTGATTGGTCTACGACGAAGTCGCCGGACGGCGCGAATAATACGGAGAATGATTCGGGCGGATTCGGCTTGATCGCGGAGTCTCCGCGCAAGGCCGTCTTCCGTAGCCCGCGCGACGTCACAGGGCCGATTGGGATTAATCTCAAGGAAGGGGGCGTCGGGACAACGGGCGCGTTTCGCAACATCGGAGTGCGTCTGAGCGCTCCCAAGACAAATCTGAAGAAGGGCGAGAGCACGACGGTGACAGTCGAAGTTCTCGGACTTGCCGGGATACTGACAAGTTTACCGATGCAACTCGACACACGCGGCGCAGTCAACATGGACGGCGGCAACTTTCAGAATTTTTTAATCCCTCCGACCGGCCTTCAGCCCGGCGGGCGGTTCACACTCACGCGCTCCATCACAGGTCAGCAGCCGGGCACATTCTCCGTCACGGCCACAGTCATCTACAGGCCGTTCGATATCTGCTTGAAGGACGACTCGGAAGGGCAAAGGGGGTTGTCGTGGAACACTTTTACAGGCGATTACATCTTCACGAACACTGGGCCTGCGGGACAGTCTAAACCGCCGGGCGGCACAACTCAGCCAGCCGGCATCAACCTGACGGGCACCGGCAAGCCCGCGATGAAAGGGTGCATCATCACGCTCTCACACAACGCGCCCGACCGCCGCGTGTTCGCGAAGCTTGATGTCTGCACCAATACCGGCGAAGCCTCTGTGCAGACTCCCTCGCCGAAGGCGACTTTCACGGTCACGGACAAAAGCACGGCAGATAACACCTGCGCCGCCGCGCCGCCGCCGAGATAGCTCGGGGAGGCTGATAACTACTGGAAGATGATAAAAGCTCGTATCCCATTTTAAGTCTCTGCCGTTTTACGGCGATACTATGAGAGGAGAACCACTCATCCGGTTTCTAACTTGCGCACTCTTTCCCTAACCACAAGCGTCACGGTTGTCGCGCGACAGCCCCGCCGTCAGCGCCACGGCGTGTGAAACTGCGAACGAACACTGTCGCTGATAGCCGCCTGACAGTCGTCAACCGCTCCGTCTACATCAGTCGTGAGGCGTTCGCCCTCATTTAAGGGCTTGCATCAAAAGTCGAATCTTCCTACAAACATGGTGATTCTCGGATTAAAAGCCTCGAATGCCTTACCTGCCTCCTCAGCCGATGAGGTTGTTGTGTAATCGGGTTTGCAGAAGTTAACCCGTTCAAACAAATTGATGTTAGCCTTACCTTTTCTAACTAGCACCGGGATGAGAGATTTCATGAAGGTGCCAGGCACGCATGGATATTCCAGCACGTACTCGCCGTCCAGCGGGTCGCCTTTCAGCGGGTTTTTCGCGTTCTCGATAAGGACAGTGAACGAGTTGTCCTTCTTCTTCACGCGGTAGCCGTTCACCGGGGCGTTCTGCACAAGCGTGATTTCCCAGGGCCTCCACAGGACGGTGGCCGTGATATTGAAGCCGCCGGCCTGCTTGCCCGTTACTGTGCGTTGGACCTCAAAAGTCCCATCCGGGCGCACATCCTGGTGGCGAATCCTGATTGACTGCACATCTCCGCCTCCCATACTCACCACGCCTTGCTTCTCAAGCCACAGCCAAACGTTTCGCTTAATTCCTTTGAGTCCATTGACTATCACCGTCACGACGGCGCTCTCGCCTTTTCGAAGATTCGTCTTGGTAGCCTTCACCTCCACGTTGATGTCGGAATCTTTCTTTCGTCCCTCCGTTCGAGTCTTGTCGTCGCCGTGGTCGGTTTTCTCCGGCCTCATCTTTTCCCAAAGCTCCTTGACGTAGGCGAGACACTCTTCCTTCGTCCCCGTCTTGCCCGCGTCATTCCAGCCCAAAGGGTTCTCCCGATCCGCGGGCCAGATCGAGTATTGCTCTTCGTGGTTGACGACCGCCTTGTATATCGTATTGTCGCGCGGAGCAACAATCCCAGCCTCTTGTTGCGCTGTAGCGGTGTCAGCTAAGCTGGATGACACAATCAATACGAGGCTGCAAAGTAGTAAGGCTTTTCTCATCTCTCTTCTCCTTCCAACGGGCTACGGGGCAAATCTCTCGGATGTGAGAGATTTACCCCTATAGGTTGTCAAGATGGACATTACATCCATAGCTGTTTTCACATGGCCAACGGGCGACGCGTTTCTCAATCAGGGTTCAGTTGCCGCCTTCTTCCAGCCTGACGATTTCCGGTGTGACCATCACACAGAGGCTCCTGGTTTCAGCTCCACCGTTGCTGAGAGAGAGCTTTTTGACGAAAGGCAATTGGCTCAACTGCGGGCATCTGTGTACAAGTATGACCTCGCCGTCCACCGGCTCTCCTTTCAGAGGGTCTTTCACGTTCTCGATATTGAAGACGAACCAATCGCCCTCCTTTTTCACTCGAAAGCTGTTCACTTCAGCGTTCTCCCTGAGAGGAATTCTGTTAGGAGCCCGCGCAGGGTTGATGACGGTGGCCGTGACGGAGAAAGCTCCGGCCTGCTGGCCCGTGATTGCGCGCGTGGTAGTGTATCGTCCGCCCTTAACGTCTTGCGGGCGAATCCACAGGTTCTGCAAATTGCCGCGCTCCATCTGGATGACGCCCATTGCATCGAGTTGCAGCGGCAAATCCTGCTTGATTCCTTCCAACCCGCTGACCTCGATTGTCAATGTTGTGCGCTCGCCGCGCTGTAGGCTCGTCTTCGGCGCGCTCAACCTCACGCCGACGTTACGGTAAGTTAATTTCGTCTCCACGCCCCCTTCCTTAACGGTTACCTCAATCGGGCCTGTGACATTGACGGGGCTCTCGAAAACAGACCCGCGCGGCGACTCCGCGAGCGGTTTGATAGGGCCGATGGTGCCGGAGACGTTCTCCGCGCTTTTCTCGGAATCTTGAACTTTGCCTCCGGGGGCGGGGCGAACATTGATCTCGGTGTCAGACGAATTTCCGTTGAAAGGCCCTTTAATCTTGATGACTCCCCCGGTCTGATTGATGTCGTCCTGAAGCTCGAACGGCCCAGGGGTCTGCGGTGGTGTTTCAGGTGGCGGCGGTGTCTCGGTTGAGCGCTTTTTCGGCCTTCTAATTATTAGCGGGTATCCAATGTTTACATAGCCTGTCATGTGTACAATCTCGTACTCCTCTTCATCGGGCGGTGTTTGAGGAGGCGTACGGACAGGTGATGTCGGAGGAGTTGGTGAGGGTGTTGTATCAGTTGGAGGCGTTTGAGGCGGCTTAGTCGAACGCTTTTTCAGCCAGGCAATCATTGAAGGCCCGAACTGAATGGGCCCGACCTGAATGGGGGGGGTGTCCTCATCCTCCTCCCCCTCTTCTGAATCCGGCGATGCTCCCGATTCGTTCCCATTCGTGTTTATGGTGTCATCCCCCGGTCCACCAGAATTCAACAGGCGTTCAATGAGTTCCTGCGACGCTTTCTCGTCAGGAGTCGGTTCCCATTTCCAGGTGAACGCCCCCCACGGAGACCCGGCCCGCTGGTTGGCGATCATCAACTGATAATTGCTCAAGGCCTTCAGATTCTTGTCACGTTCTTCTTTAGTCGCGCCATTCGGCTCGGTGATGACCGTGCCTGTGATGGTCTCGCCCGGCCTCATGTCGGCAGGCAGGTAGGCGATGATTTGGCCTTCCGGCGTGGTGATAGTGGTCTTGAAAAGATCGCCCTTGACATAGCTTTCAGCTTTAAAACCGGGCGGGGGCTTGACAGACTTGAGCTTCTTCACTTCGTCGTCAAGTTCTTTCACGAACCGCTCCACAATCTCTTTCGCTTGCCGAAGCTCCTGTCTGTGGGTTTTGCGGGGCTTGGCCTTCTTTTTCTTGGGGTCGGCCGGCTGAGGATTCGTGGGGGGAGTCACCGGCGGGTCCGGGGTAGGTGTAGGCGTCGGCTTAGGCAAAAGGCTCATCTCTACAGCTATTTCATCATGAAGCTTTTGGATCTCGTCGCACGTTATCCGAATCTGCCTCGCGGCATTCTCATATTCACGCCAGCGAAAGCTTTTTGTCGGTTCAAATTTTACTCTGGCCCCGAGAATTCGCGCCTTGTTCATCACAAGCCACATCTCATCTATGTATTCGTAACACTTCTTAATCTCCGCTTGGTAATACTCGATGGCCTGCTGGGGTGTCGCGTTCGGGGGAAGCGTCAACTGGAAGTCATCCTGCGCTTGAGCCGGGCGAGCGACGCCGGACAACACGATCAGTGCGATGCAACAAAGTGATAGAGCTTTTCTCATCTTTTCTCCTCAATGAAAGGTGAGCGTGGCTAATGCGCCTGGGGTGTGATTCCTATGCGGGATAAATCTTGAGCTTCAGGCCATTAACCGGGAACGCCGATGATAAGCCGTGCGAGGGATGTTCTGACCCGAGGGTATGCCTTGACGCGAGAAAATATTATTGCGGTGACAGGATGCTGAAGCCTATGCCTTCGAGCGCCCCGTTCTTATCACTATGCAGTGCGGACGTCAAGAAAAGATTCTTTTGCTCAAACTATGATGGGAGGCGAGATTTTTTCGGCTCACGAGCTAACGGACTAGGCTTGCGCGCCGTCCAGGTATTTAATCAAAATCACTTCGTTGTGTTTCTCGTTGTAAATCATCTCGTCAACGAGGTCGCGGGCGATGAGGATGCCGAAGCCTCCGGGGCGCAAACCCTCTTCCTCGCGCACGCGCGCGTGCTGCATCGGGTCGCTTTCGGGGTTGAGGAAAGCCGCGATTGCGCCTTCCTCGCGGTAGAGGGATTCGATACTGAAACCTTCGCCGGGGTCTTTGATGCGATAGAGAATGATGCGCGGAGAGCGCAGGTAGCCCACTTCGACGAACTGCGTCGGATCGTTTTTGCCACCGTGCTCGATGGCGTTCCTCAGCATCTCGCGGAAAGCGTAGGTTACAGTCTCCCGCGTCAGCGTCGGCAGGTCCGTTTTCAGTTGCGACATTAAACGTTCCAGAGGGTCAATCGCCGCGATGTCGCAGGGGACGCGCAGCTCTATCCATTCGGGGCGGGCGGAGAGGACTTCGATTTGTACGTCGCGCGGGGCAAGCTCGAAGGCGGTCTTAACGGCGGAGAGAAGTTGCTGGATGTCGAAAGGCTTTTCCAGAAAGTCGCACGCCTGGTCGCGCATCGCGCTGATCGCCGCTTCCGGGGCCGTCAGGGCGGTCATCACGATAACGCGTAGATCATTGTTGTGCGCGCGCAGGCGCGAAAGCATTTCAAGACCATCCATCTTCGGCATCATCACGTCCAGAAGCGCCAGATCGAACCTCTCTTTTTCAATCATCGCAAGTCCCTGATAGGCGTCGTGCGCCGCACGAACCTCATAGCCTTCGCCCCTTAGAGCGAAGCCCACCAAATCCTGCAGCTCAAGGTCGTCGTCAACTACCAGAATTTTTTTAGCCATAATCAACCCTGCTTCTGAATTAAATGCGGATCACTGAATGAGTCCAAAAGCTCGCACCGGAAATGTCCCCATTCCTTTAACCTTCGCGGGCACGGCGAAGAATTTGAAACCCTCGTCCGGCAGTGCGTCCAGATTGCACAGATGCTCGACGACCGGGATGTCTGCCTTCAGGAGAATGGAGTGAACGGGCCTTGTTAAATCGAGCGTGTCGTCAATGTTGAGAGAATCAATGCCGACAAGCTTTGCTCCGGAAGCCGCCAGAATCCGCGCAATTTCTGCGGTGAGAAATGGGTGGCCCTCAAAATACTGTTCGGTCCGCCAGTGCACGCTCCAGCCGGTATGCACAAGAACTGCCTTCCCACCGGCATCAATGTTACGGAATAGTTGGTCGTCAACAGCTTTGCCGAAAGAATCCGGCGCGCGGATAACGATTGCATCGAGCCCGGCGATGGGCGAGAGGGGCAACTCGGACAGGTCAGCTCCTTCCGCGTACCTGTGAAAAGGGGAGTCTAGATAAGTTCCGGTGTTCGCCACCATCTCAATCTTCCCGATGTTGAATTCCGTCCCGGCGGCGTAATGTTTGCGAGACTCTTCGCGGCTCAAATGGTCGTAGATAGCGGGGGCTGGAAGTCCGCGATAAGTGATCATGCCATGCTCGACCGTATGGCTGAGATCAATGAAGCGAGTCTGATCGTTGTGTTCATTCATCTGTACGAAAACTAGCTTTCAGCCATCGAGAGAAACAGAGCGTCGGTCGCCACCTTACGGTTGATGTTAACGTCAAGCCCACGACGGTGAGTCTCAATCTGGGAAAGCCAGCGGGCTGCGCGGCGGCTTTCGATTCGCGGAGCCATTTTCGAGAGCTGTGGGCGCAGGTCCTGATTGACCACCTGCTCCGCATTTGCCCCGAGCGTGATCGTCCAAACGTCGTGGATGAGCGTCGCCAGGATGTTGAGTCGCGGCTCATATTCCTCCTTGCGCTTGGCGTCATTCAGTTCTTCGGACGCGCGCAGAAGATGTGCGCGGTCATTTGGCTTACAGAGCGCGTTAAGCACCCCGAGCATTGCTTCGCGCTGCTGGCGTAGCGCTTCCGGGTCGGTTGCGAGAGCGCGCCCGACGCTGCCTTGCGAGGCGTGAGACAGCAGGCGCGCATCTTCCGGCGAAAACTGCTTGCTCTCTAAGAGGTGTTTTTCAATCTCTTCGGGCACGAGCGGGGCGAATCGAATCATCTGGCAGCGCGAACGAATCGTCTGGAGCAGCGCCGCAGGGCGGGAGGTTGTCAGGACGAGATGCGTATTAGCGGGGGGCTCTTCGAGCGTCTTAAGGAGCGCATTTGATGATTGGGGGTTTAACTTGTCGGCTTCCTCGATGATGAAGACGCGGGCTTTACCTTCAAATGGGCGAAAGTTGGCTTCGCGCTCAAGCTCACGCATCGGTCCGATTCTCAAGATTCGATTAAAGGGTCGGGCCAGGGCGACGTCCGGGTGCTCGCTCCAGATCAGTTTCTCTCTACGATCTTTTTCGTCAGCGTGATCCGGAAACCTGGAGTTTGCGATCCGAACACAGGAGGAGCAGCGGTCACAGGCCTCGACCCCCACGGGATTCCGACAATTCAGGGCCTTCGCCAGCTCAAGTGCGAAAAGCTTTTTGCCGATCCCGTCCTCGCCCGCAAAGAGCTGCGCGCCGGGCACGCGCCCGGCTGCGAGCATCCGCCGCAGAATATCTTTGTTGCGCTGATTACCGGCGAGATGATCAAACATAAGAGTCTGGAGTCTGGAGTCTGGAGTCTGGAGTCTGGAATCCTGCCATCGGACTCTAGACTCCAGACTCCAGACTCCTGGACTCTAGGAAAGGCAGAACGATTTCAATCACGCGCTCGTGCGTCTCATTGATTGAGCCGCTGGCGTTGATGAGCCGGAACCTGTTCGGCTCGGCCGCAGCCATCTCCAAATACGCGTTGCGGACGCGCGTGTGAAAGGCAGCGTCCTCAGCGTCGAGCCTATCGGCTTTACTCTCCCCGTCGGAGCGGCGGACCGTTCGGGAGAGACATTCGGCCACCGGAAGATCGAAGAGAAGCGTCAGGTCCGGCTTGAGTCCCCCGGTCGCAAGCTCGATCACATTCGCGATCATCTCGGGGGTAAAATTCCTCCCGGCCCCCTGATAGGCCGCGGTTGCGTCGGCGTAGCGGTCCGAGAACACGACGCTGCCCGAAGCGATGGCCGGGCGGAGAAGCGTGCGGACGTGTTGCGCGCGGTCGGCGGCGAAGAGCAGGAGTTCGGCGAGCGGGTCAACTTCGATCTGTGGGTCCAGAAGGACGTTGCGCAGGCGTTTGCCGAGCGAGGTCCCGCCGGGCTCGCGCGTCGTGACGACTTCGGTCCCGCGCATCCGCAGCCAGCTCGCGAGCAGACGCATCTGCGTGGATTTCCCGCACCCGTCAATTCCTTCGAAAGTGATAAAAGCGCCGCCCACTTAATTATTTTGTCTCTGCGATTTGGGATGAGAATAGCTGTGAGCCTCAGGAGCCGGAAGATTCGTTCTCGCCAGGAGCCGTTTCATTGGTTTGAGCGTTAGCCACGGGGGGGATGCGTAACTCGCCCGTCCCGCGTCGCGTGTGCGAGATGGTCGAGATGGCGTGCTTGAAGATCAATTGCTCCTGAGCGCCTGTTTCCAGCAGCACGGAAAACTTATCGAAGCTCTTAATCCGTCCGGTCAGTTTCGCGCCGTGAAGCAAAAAGATGATTACCGTACTGCGTTCGCGGCGCGCGGTGTTCAGAAAAGCGTCCTGAATGTTCTGGGGAGTTGCCTTGGCGTCCACAACTGTCTCCGGTCAAGATATCTGTGCTGTAGAATCAGATTACACCACGCTTATACGAGTGACAAGGGAGAAGGTTCGATAGAAGCAAATTTCTTGGATAATTTTGCCACAGAGACACAGAGGCACAGAGGAAATTAAAAGAATTAAAAGAGAAAACATTTCTTCGCTCTCTTCTCTTAAAAGTTTCTCTGTGCCTCTGTGTCTCTGTGGTTATTTCCCGATAATCTCTAGAATCCGATTCCTGACACGTTCCTGTACAGACCTCTCGTCCCCGAAGCCTTCGAGCCATTCGACGCCTTGCTCCCGTCTGAACCAGGTCAATTGCCGTTTGGCGTAATGGCGCACATCCAGTTTGGTCTGCTCAATGGCGCTTTCCATGTCGCGCTCGCCCCTCAGATATTCGACCACGCGGCGATACCCGTGAGCGCCGAGGGCGTTCGAATCTGCGGGCACGCCTTTGTCGAGAAGGCTGCGGACCTCTTCAACCAGGCCAGCGGCGAAATGCGCTTCGGTCCGCCGGTTGATTCGCTCGTAAAGCAGAGCGCGCGGCGGGAGCAGAGCGAAGACGTGAATGCGTGCGGCGCTCGAAGGGGCTTCCGCGCGGGCCTCAAGTTGCGCGGAGATAGGGAGCCCCGTCTGTAGGCGGACCTCCAGGGCACGCTGCACGCGCGGCCAATCGCGCTCGAAAAGTCTGGCTCCGGACTCGGGGTCAAGCCGCCTGAGCAATCTGTGTAGATGCTCGGGGCCGCGGCGTTCCCTGAGCTCTGTGAGGCGGCGACGTAAAACTTCATCCGTCTTCGGGCTGGGGAAGAAGGGCTGGCGCAGCGCACGTAAGTAAAAGCCTGTGCCGCCGACGAGCAGGGCCATTCGCCCGCGCGCTTCAATCTCGTCAATCTGGCGCGTGGCCTCACGCGCCCATTCGCCGGCAGTGTAATTGACTTCGGGTGGCACGAAATCAATCAAATGGTGTGGCACCCCGCGCCTCTGGCTCAGAGGCACTTTAGCCGTCGCAATCTCTATCTCACGATAAACCTGGACCGAGTCGCAATTGATAATCTCGCCATTAAACCTGAGGGCGATCTCAATCCCCAACTCACTCTTGCCCGAGGCGGTCGGACCGACGACAGCAATGATCGGCTTTTGTGCTGAGTTGGAAGGGTTCACGAGCGAGAGAGAAAGAGACGGAAGATTATCACCATCCAGATGATCATTAGCAGCGCGAGCGCGCCCAAAACCTGTGCGCGAGAGAGACGCATCACAATACTCACAACAAAAATTGAGTCAGCTCCTTATCCGTCGGGCGCACGAGCGCTCGCCCTTCAACTTCAAAAACAGGCACCAGCCTTTGTCGCGTTAACCTGTGCATCGCACGCAGCGCGCCGAAATCGTTCGCCACATCTCGCTCCGTGTACTTAATGCCATGTTGCTTAAGCCATCCACGCGCATGCGCGCATAGAGGGCAAGCTGGAACCACGTAAAGCGTGACGAGCTTCTGGATAGATGTCTCTGGCATGTTTGACTCTACGGTTGAATGGTCTCTTTATAAACGAACTGGCGGTTTCGCAGTTCAAGTATCGCAACTGGCTTAACGGCGTTGCGCTCGGCGTTAATTGTAATCGAGCCTGTGACGCCGTTGAAGTTTTTCGTCTGCGCAATCGCATCGCGGAGTTTCGGGCCACCTGTCGTTCCGGCGCGACGGAGCGCATCTGCCAGCAACATCATCGCATCATACGCGAGGGCGGCGATAGCATCTGGCGAACTGCTATAACGAGCTTTGTACGCAGTGACAAATTTCTGGACTGCTGGCGAGGGATCGTCAACCGCATAATGATTGGTAATAAATGAGCCATTGAGAGCATCTCCGCCGATGTCCCAAAGTTGCGGGCTGTCCCACCCGTCTCCGCCGAGAATCGGGACGTTGATGCCTAGCTGTCTTGCCTGCTTCGCAATTAACCCGACATTATGATAGAAGCCGGGTAAATAGATAACGTCAGGATTGGAGGAACGAATGCTGTTCAATTGTGCACTGAAATCGCTATCCCTACCCATGTAAGATTGCTCCGCAACGAAGCTACCGCCGAGCTTTGTGAAGCTCTGCTTGAAGGAATCACGCAATCCTTTACTGTAGTCCGAGTTAATATCCAAAAGAATTGCTGCGCGTCTTGCTTTCAATGTATTGACGGCAAACTTGGCCATCGCCTCGCCCTGGAAAGGGTCAACGAAGCTGGCGCGGAAAATGTAGTCGCCTATTTGTGCGACCTTCGGATTCGTCGAAGCGGGCGAGATCAATGGCACGTGCGCCGCCTGCGCAGTGGGCGCTGCGGCCAGCGTATTGGTTGAGGCCACGTCGCCAAGCAAGGCAATTACTCGATCCTGATTAATTAACTTGGCGACATCCGTCGCCGCTTTAGCCGACTCGCCCTGATTATCTTCGATGGCAAGCTCGATTTGGCGCCCGTTGATGCCTCCGGCCGCATTGACCTCATCTGCGGCCGTCCGAATGCCGTTTATAGTTGATTGCCCAAGGCTTGAGGTCGGTCCGCTAAGATCAGTGAAAACGCCGACCAGGATAGGGCCGCTACTCTGGACGACAGGATTGACGCTTCCTCCTGCTACGGAATCCCCTTTGCTTGAGTTGTTGGTTGCGCTGGAGTCAGAGTCGGATGAATTACGCAGAGCAATAAAAGCTATCACGCCGACAATAAGTAGCCCGACCAGACTGGCAATAATCCAGGGCAACCGACTCGATCTTGAGGGCGGTTGTGCGAACGGTGTGGTCAGAGGTGTTATTGCGCTTGCGGGTGTGGTTTGGATTGGAGGCGAGGGGAGAGTCTGTGGCGAGGGGCGACTCTTTTGTGTCTCGACGCTGGCTACGGTTGGGGGCAGATTGACGGGCCCCTGTTGCTCCTGCGCTTTTTCTGTCGGCGGAGGACTGGCAATGGTTGGCGGAAGCAAAACTGTGGCAGCCTCACGCTGCTCCATCTGTGCAGGAAGGTTATTCGCCTCCAGCAATGCCTGCCGCATTTCCGCCGAGCTGGCCGGACGTTGATTCGGATTGAGTGCCATCGCCCGTTTCAAAACTGCGGCGAGCGCAGGTGTGACCTGCGAGCTCAATTCATTTGCAGGACGCAATGGGTCAGGCTCTTCGCTGACGCTTGCCGTCGCGCGTGTCAGGGCATCCGGAGGCGGAATATTTGTCAGCAGGTGATAGAGAGTTGCCGAAAGCGAGTAGAGATCGCTGCGTGGGCTTGTGCCTGTTCCCTGAATCTGTTCGAGCGGCGCATAATTAGGTGTATAACCGAAAATGCTTCCCGTGGATGTCAAACGCGACAGATTCCCCCCAAAACCTTTAGCCAGTCCGAAATCGAGCAGAATAACCTGGCCTCGTCCCGTCAGCTTCAGGTTTTGGGGTTTGATGTCTCTGTGGATGATCGGCGGCTCTTGCGTGTGCAGGTAATCTAAGGCATCCAGCAATTGATCAGCCCACTTAAGAACTTCTGCGGTCGGAAAGGGTGAGTCACGGTGCTGGAGCATCTCCCACAAATCTGTCCCGGGAATAAAATCCATGACGAGGAACTGCCCATCGCTCTCCTCGAAATGGTCACTCACGCGCGTCATGGCCGGGTGGCGCAATTTCGCCAGCAAGCGTGCCTCACGCTCAAATTGCTTTCGCAGGCGCTCTTCTGTGAAATGTGACTCCTTTAATGCAACAGCCGTATCAAGGCGCTGATCTATAGCTTCATAGACAGTACCCATGCCGCCCTGTCCAAGTTGTCGAATAATCCGGTAGCGATTTTGTAGAAGGGAGTCAGGGGCGAGCATCCATTGTCTCCGAGAGGAACCTAGTAGAGCCTGGATAGTTCAATACCGGTGTAATATGCCTTCAAAATCTTATCGTATGAGAGGCCCTGGCGGGATAGGCCGTAGGCCCCGACCTGGCACATGCCGACGCCGTGTCCCCAGCCGCGCCCCGTAAAGGTGAAGCCGACGACGCGCCCCGCGTCATCGTATCTGCGGTCAATCACGAAAAGCTGCTCTCGCAAACCCAGGGCTGAGCGAATGCGTCCTCCGCGCAGGTGCGCAGTGCCCCTCGTGCCGACGATTGCCAGATCGGTTGCCCGACGCGACGAGCCGCGTGCGGCAATTCGTAAATCCGTGAGCGCGCCGATGCCGGAAGACCAGCGAGAGAGTTTTGATTGGACCTCGGCCACAGACAGCATCGCGGTCCAGTTCGCGTAGGGCGACGAGCGGTCGGCAGCCGCGCCGTTCGGGGCAGAGCGAACTTCCAGAAAATCAATCTCGCCGCGCGAGTTGAGATGGAACGTCACAGCTTCACCGCCGACCAGCGGAATGGAGCGCATCTGGTAAGCGTTGTCGCCGAAGACACGGAAAAGAAACGCGTCTGCGGCGACAGTGATAGGTTGGTCGCGATTTTTTGTCGAGCGCAGGATTAAAGCTCCGGCGGTCGTCGGTCTCGTCGTCCCTTTTTGCAGTCCGAAAGAGCCGCGCGATTCAAGCAGGCGCGCGATGGTGCGCAGGGCGCGTGCGCGCGACATCTGTTCGCGCGGGCGGAGAGTCGCATCCGGATAGGGCGTCAGATACCCGTCGCGTACGAGCCAGGCGACATCAGGGCGATTGCGCGCCGGAATCTCCCCAGCGTCGCGGAAAGGGAGCAGATATTCAACGTCCGCATCGCTGAGCAAAGTGTCTGCACGGGCTTCGCCAAAGACTGCTGAGGCGAGCGCCGTGCTGAATGAGGGCAGGCGTGTCACATCGTCGCTGATGACGGGCGCAGGCTGGCGCGCCAGGCGTGAAGCAGTCGAAAGCCACGAGCGCGCTTCAGCCTGAGAAAGAGGGGAATTGAGCCAGGCATCCGTGAGTCGCCTTGAGCCGGGCTCTAAACCATGAATCTCTAAAAGCGCTGTGTCGCGTGCGAGTGAAGCGTTGGCCTCTTCACGTATCTCCGGCAGATCGCGTGAAGACCTGACGATGAAGGATGAAAAGTGCGCTTTGCCTTCGAGAGAGCATTCGCGACCGCGCAGGTAGGGCGTCGCCTCGTTGAAAATGTTTTCGACATCTTCGGTCCGGCCGCCGCACGTTGAGGTGTAGAGCGCATTAATCGGCTCTTCTTTGTATGTGGCGACGAGGCCGCGCGTCTCGTCAACGGCCCGCGTCGAGAGCGGGTGCTCAGTCGAGAGCCCGCCGTAAACTTGCGACCGCGTCGTCGGCAACAGGTCGAAGCCGTCCGCTGCAAACTGGTTACGATTCCTGACGGCGTAGGTGCGTGCGGCCACAGCCTGTGCCTTCAGCGCTTCGATTGAAGGGTAGCCGCCCGGCGACAGCTCATTGGGGACGACGCCACGAACGTAATCCTCAAGCCCGAGGACGTTGACGACCGTTAGAGACCCGCGCGGGTTGGCGAAAACCTCCAGCCGGCCGCGATAGGGCTTCTCGTTGAAGCGAACGGGGGCAGCCGTCTCGTCCGCGGAGGCAAAGGTGATTGGGGCGCTGGTGTTGAAAAGCCTCTGCGAGCCCGTGGAGTAGCCGACGACTTCTCGACGCGGACCAGACGTGCGCGCCACCGGCCGGACATTGTTGGGGTTTCCTGAAGCGCCCGCGCCCAGAGGGCCTCGATTATTAACGATAGTGAGATTGATATAGCCAGCCTCTTCAATACGGGCGAGCAGGTCGCCGGCTTTGGTCGCGCTGAGATTCGTGCCGACGCGTACGGTCCACCTGTTGGCCGTCGCCTCGAAAGTGACTTCCGTCGCTTCGTTCGTCAGCTCGCGCAGCTCGCGCGCGGCGCGATCCGCCTCCGCGCGGCTCCCGACTATTGCGACTTCTACCCTGAAACTCTCTGCTTCGGGTTGCGGGGCGAGAAGGCGCGCTTCGAGGCGCACGCGCGAAACCTCAAGCGTTGACGGAGGCGTGTTCGGCTCAAGAGTTTTCAGGGACCTTCCGCTGGTCGAGATGGTCACGGAGCGTGCGTCCGTAGCGAGTCCGATGCGGACGAGGGGCTCGCTTCCCGTGCGTTGGTTTTCATTCCGGGCAGGCTGCGGTGTGGTTTGCGTGCGACGTGGGCGTGTTTGCGAGGCGTCCTGGGCAAGAGATGTTGCCACGAGGGCCTGGGCGACGAGCAGGGCGATTAGATTTTTCCAGAGGGAACGACGCATCAGCTTCAAACTTCGGCCCACACAAAGGAGACAGCCAATATATTACTACATCTCAAGAATATCTCTTCGCGTTCTTTGCGGCTTTGCGAGAAAAATAATCTCACGCAAAGCCGCAAAGGACGCGGAGTCATGATTACTAACTGGCATACCGCTCCTCAACCGTCAGGGCAAAGACCAGTGTGCCGACGAGTCCGATAACGCCTGCGGTAATGAATGGAACTCTGGGAGCGATTTCCCAGAGGAGTCCTCCGATTGCCGCTGCGGGGGTGATCGAAATGCTACGGACCAGATAATAAAGCCCTACGGATCGAGCGCGCAGGTGCGGCTCCGCGAAATCCACAATCATGGCCTTGCGCGACGGCTCGCCGATCTCACGCAGTCCGCCGATGATGAAGGCCAGAATGAGGGAAGGGAATCCGTTGGAGAGCACGACCGTGACCGGAAAGAGCGCGAAGCAGACGAAGGTGGTAATGACGAAAGGTTTTCGCCCGATGCGTCCGGCAATTCTGGCGGCGGGAAGATAGATTAGAATGGAGGTCGTCAACTGAATCGCCACCAGCACTCCGTAGCGCGCGAGGCTCACGCCCAGGATGTTCGTCACGTAAAGAACAATCAGAATGTCCGACATCCCCTCGCACGTTCGGATGATGACGTCGGAGATCAGAAGCCGCTTGAGCGCATGGTGAAACGAGCGCCAGACGCCGCGCATATTGATGGGCGCACCTTTGATGACGGGCAGGTTGATGCGGCCAACGATGATGACTGTGACGGCTGCCAGGACGAGAGTAATGACGAGCCCGGTCCGGACGCCCGTGCGTATGTCCGTCGAAGCGATTAACGCGCCGCCGATTAAAGGCGCGACGGCCATCGGCAAACGCTTGAGCATTGATTGAAGTGTGAAACCCATGGCGCGCCGCTCGGGCGGCAGCGCGTCGCCGATGACAGCGAAAACGGCTGGACTCGCCATGCTGGCCCACGCAATCGAAAGCGCCAGGCCGACGAATACGTAAGGCCATGAAGGGCTGAGGAGATAGACCAGATAGCCGACCGAGGCCATCGCGACGAAGGCCAAAAACGCCTTACGCCGGCCTAGATGGTCAGCCAGAAACCCGCCGGGGTATTGATAAATCGCGTCGAAGAAGTCTCTGGTCGTGCCGAAGATGCCGACGACGAAAGGGGTCGCGCCGAGCGATTCCAGATATTTTGGAAGGAACTTTTTCCAAAGCTCTTCGCCGAATCCGATCAGAAGAATCGCGGCGGACGCGAGCGTCACATTGCGCTCCAGACTCAGGTAATCCGCAACACGCTCGCGCCGCGTCGTCGGCTTGTTTGAATTTGGTGCGGAGTCATAGCTCATGCCAATCGTTCGAGCGCCTCGACTGCCAGTGTGTGAAACTCGCGCCGGACGCTGTTGATGTTGGCAAAGGGAAGCTGGCGCGCGTGTGTCCGATTTGTCAGAAGGATGTAGGTCCGCTCGCGTGTGGGGTCGTTCCAGCAGCTTGTGCCTGTGAAGCCTAAGTGTCCGAAAGTTTCCGGGGGAAGATGTGGTCCGGCAGCGGAATCAGGGGTCGCGGCAAGCTGCCAACCGAAAGAGCGCGCCTCTTCCAGGCCCTCCGTCATGTTCGTGTGAAAGAGGGCGCAGGTTTTCTTACTCAACAGTTGAGTCGTTCCGGCAAAGAACTGCGCGGCGATTTTTTGAGCTTCGCGCGCGGTGGAAAAGAGCCCCGCGTGACCGGCTGCTCCCCCCAGGAAATGCGCGTTGCCGTCATGGACCTCTCCCCAGATGAGTTCCTGACGCCAGAGAAAATTCTCCGCCTGCTTTTCGTCACACGTCCCGCGCTCGTAGGCGTTCCCCATCTCGCACGCGGCAATTTCTGTGATGAGAGCCTTATCAGGGTTGAAGAACGTGCGTCGGAGTTCGAGCGGGGCGAAAATCTCTCGGCGCGCGCATTCTGCTAAGGTCCTGCCCGACATCCTTTCAATCATCAGGCCGAGCGTGATAAAGCCCAAGTCGCTGTAGCGAACATGCGTGCCCGGAATGAATTCGAGCGGCTCCTGGGCGATTGCTTCTAAAACACTGTCCCTGTCTTTCGCCATCAGGTAAAAAGGGCGCCAGGCCGGAAGTCCGGAGGTGTGAGTTAGAAGCTGGCGGAAGGTGATGGCGCGCTTATCTTCACGATCAAACTCCGAAAGATGCTTTGATACCACGTCGTCGAGGCAAAAGTCGCCACGCTCAATCCCCAGAGCGCAGAGAAGCGTGGTCACGAGAGGTTTTGTGAGCGATGCCAGATCATAGATTGTGTCAGGCGTTGCCGCGTGCCGCTCTTTGTCTTTGACTGCGTCGCCCAGAGCATCAAGCAACACGACCTGGTCGCGCTCGGCTACAAGGTAAACGGCTGACGGAAAGTCGCCCGCTGTGATGCGCTCGGCAAGCATTGTTGAGATTGTTTCGTCGCGCATCCGTGTTGTTTGGGAATCAGGAGAGAAATGTTTCACGCAAAGTCGCAAAGGCGCTAAAGAAAGTTTTTATTTCGCCATTCTCTGACTGAAGGAGCTCAGATTGGGATGAGCTGCATGCTCGTGGATGCGTTCGAGCGCGCGCAGTGCGAGCGCGAGCGCGCGTCTTCCGTCCTGGCCCGAAACAGGAGAAGGAGCGCCCGTTTGCGCGGCCTGAATAAAAGATTCGATCTCGGCGCGCAAGGGCTCCACATCCTCAATCTCCAGATAGCGCGTGTTCACGCCGGGACGCGCGCCGCCACCCGCAGGGGGCATCAGGCTGCTGATTGACGCGTGACGCGTCGTGTAATCCACGGCGATATAATCGTGCGGCTGGAAGAAGCGCATCTTTCTGATCTTCTCGGTCCCGACGCGCGAGGCAGTGATGTTGGCGACAGCACCCGTGGCAAACTCCAGGCGTGCGTTTGCAGCGTCCACACGATTCGTCAGAACAGGAATCCCAACGGCGCGCACGTCTGTTACTTCGACTTCCTCGCCGACGAGCCACTGTACAATGTCCAGATCGTGGATCATCAGGTCCAGCACGACGTCAATATCGAGCGAACGCGCAGTGAATTCGCCGACGCGATGAATCTCGAAATAGAGCGGGGCGCGCACGTGCGGGCGCAGAGCGACCAGCGCCGGGTTGAAGCGTTCGAGTTGTCCGACTTGCAGCAGGGCGCCGCTTTTGGCCGCGGCCTCAATCATCCTGTCGGCCTCGTCCAGGGTTCGCGCGATGGGCTTCTCGACGAGGACGTGTATGCCAGCTTCGAGAAGCGGGCAAGCGATCTCTGCGTGCGCTTCGGTCGGCACGGCGAGACTTACAGCGTCACAGCGTCCGATAAGGTCATGCCAGTCTTTCGTCCACTCAGTCTGTCTTTCAGACGCGATGGCGCGTGCGATTCCTTCGTCAATATCACAGACGGAGACAAACTCGGTCCGTCCTTCGGCCGCCAGCGCCGCATGAATCCGCGCGTGCTGGCGACCCAGGTGTCCGACGCCGATCACGGCTGTGCGTAGAGTCATCATAAGTGGTCGGTGGCCAGTGGTCAGTGGTCAGTGAAAAACTTATCGCGTATCATACTTGAGTATCATCGAAGACCTATATATCTTCAATCCGTCAAGGCTGAGATGGACAGCCAGGCTCTTAACTGACCACCGGCCACTGACCACTGACCACTATTTCGGGTGAATATACTTGCAACGTTCGACGCTTGCCAAGCGTGCCGCGCTCCTGTTTTTTCTCGCCGCCGCCACCTTCTACTTTTACGGTCTTGGACATTTGCCTTTGCTAGGGCCTGACGAGCCGCGTTACGCACAGGTGGCGCGCGAGATGTACGAGCGGGGCGACATGGTCACACCGACGCTTGGAAATCATACCTGGTTTGAAAAGCCCGCGCTGCTTTACTGGATGATGATGGGGAGTTACAGCCTCTTCGGAGTCACAGAATTCGCAGCGCGTTTCGGCTCCGCGCTCTCCGGTTTACTGACAGTCCTCCTGATTTACTGGGTGGGGAGGCGTACAGAGCGTGCCCTCGAAGGGGATGATGAAAGAGGACGCGGGCTTGGCCTGTGGAGCAGCGTCGTGCTCGGGTCCAGCGCGGGGCTGATTGTCTTTTCCCATGCCGCGAGCTTTGACATCGTCGTGACGATGACTTTAACGGCGGCGCTCGGCTGCTTCTTTAACGCAGAATTGGAGACGAATGATAAAAGGCGGGCTTGGCTGCTGGCAGGCTTCTACGCGGCGGTTGGGGCCTCACTGCTGGCGAAAGGTCTGGTCGGCGTCGTCCTTCCGTTAGGAATCATCGGTTTCTATTATTTAATTCAGAGGCGTTGGCCGCGTAAAGATCTGTGGCTCAGCGCGCTCTGGGGATTTCCGCTCATGGCGGCGGTCGCGGCCGTCTGGTACGGACCCGTGATCGCGCGCCACGGGTGGACATTCATAGACGAATTTTTCATCCAGCACCATTTCGCGCGGTTCGTCTCGAACAAATATCATCATCCGCAGGGTTTCTATTTCTATCTTCCGATCATGGCGATGCTGGCGCTGCCGTGGACTGCGTTCCTCGTCGCTTCGCTCGTTCGGACGCGACGCTGGAAGTGGCGCGAACAGACCCCTGAAAGCAAACTCCGTTGCTTCGCTTTCTCGTGGCTGGTCGTTCCCGTCCTCTTTTTTTCAGTCTCCAGGTCAAAGCTGCCGGGTTACATTCTGCCGGCGTTGCCCGCCGCAGCGCTGCTCACGGGAACTCAGCTCTTGAAGGTTTTGCGCGGAGAGAATGGAAAATGGACCGTGCGCTTCACAGGCGTAATTCTTTTTGTGCTGGCTATTGGCGGAATAATTTATGCTGCGCGCACAGGGGATTTGAAGCTCGTATGCGCTTTGATAATTGCTCTGCCCCTGACAATCGCGGGCGCGTTATGCCTGACTCGATGGCGCGCGCATCTTCCGGAGATAGTTTGCACGGCGATGTTCATCTCGGTCGCACTGGTCCTCGTTTGCGGCGTTGACCGCATAGCACACCGCGAATCCGTGCGCGATCTGATGCAAGCAGCGACGGCGCGTGGCTACACCACTACGCCAGTCTTCTACATGCTGACGGATGACCGCACGGGAGAGTTCTACGCGGGCGGGCGACTGGGTTACATGCCGGACGGCGAGCCTTACAGATTTGACGGGGCCGATGAGGTGAAGGAAGCAGCGCGACAAAGCGGCGGCTCTGCGCTCGTTTTCGTTCCGACAAAGTGGGAGAACCAGCTCACAGAGTACAAGGATATTGAAACGGAGATTATCGGCAGCAACGGCGTCTTGACGCTGGCTGCAATCCGCGTGCGTTAAGGTCGTCCTTCAGGCTGATGATCGGACACGGGAGGAACGATTGAGTCTGTTTTGAGCTGATAAAAACGGAGCTTGTATTTGTCGTTAACCAATTCATACTCGGGCCGTCTGACGGTATGAGCCTCAAGCCATCTTCCTCCTTCGGGTGTTGCCAGATAGCGCTCGATGAATGTAGTTTCTATCCAGACTGAAGCTCCAGCTTTGGCTGTCTCCTGCGCCTCCCTTTGCAAAGTATCCAGGTCTGCCTGCTTCCAGCGGGTCGCCGGATTAAAATATTTGACCAAAAAGTTATCGCTGTTCCATTCCGCGAAATATATGATCGTGCCCGGCGGCCAGGCTTTATTCAGCTCAAGCGCGAGCGCCAGCGGTGGATTCGCACGGACCAGTGAATACGGATAGGCTGTGAAAGCCAGATTGGCGACGAACACTGCGCCAGCTAAAAGGAGCGTGCGGAAGCGACGTACTCTCCCCGGAATCGTTTCGTAGGGGGCGAGGAATGTCCCCAGGAGCACGATGATTCCGGGAAGGTAAAAGAGCCTGTAGAAAGTGTTTTGCGGGATGAAGAAGTAAAGAAAGATTAGATAGCAGCCGATCCACACGAGGCAAATTAAGCGAAGCGGCCTGTATTCGCTTGCATCTCGGACCGCGCTCCTGAAAGTTCTTTTGAGTTCGCCGAAGTGGCGTATGAGCTTGTAAAAGAGAAGGGCGACGAGAATCGAAAGGACGATTACCAGGCCAATCATCAAAGGGCTTTTCAAATCCCGCAGGAAACTGATTCTCCCGCCGACCAGAAGTCGCGAGTGTCCGCGCAAAGTAAAGGTCAGATTATCCCAGGCGTTGAAGGTGAAGCCGTGCTCGGGTGAAAAAGTAGTGATCCACCGCAGAAAGGGTTTGAAAGCAAGGCTGTCGGCGACCAGATAAAAGCCCAGATAAAAGACCGGGAAAGTAATCAGAAAGGCCGTCACACAGTATTTGGCAACCGGAATGATGCGCCGGTTTTTCGGCCCGTCTGAAGCCTGAAAGTAGATGCCGAGCAGGATTACAGGAAAGAAGAAGATCGCCAGTTGATGAAAGAACATGCTCAGGGCGTGAGCCAGGGCCACCAGAAACGGCCTCGGTTTACGGCCCGGGAGAATCAGGCGGAAGCAGATGAGTAGAAAGAAGACGCTGGGAATGTAACTGTCCGCGTCGGTCGAGAATTTCCACCAGACGGCGGAGAACGCGAAGATGAGAGTCAGGCTCGCGCTGAGGTAAATAGATTTTAAAGATTCGACCAGGATGCGGAAGAGCAGGTAAGCGCTCGCCGCGCCAAACAGGCAGTTGATTATTTGTAAGACTTCTACAGCGCGCAGGTTTAGCCCGACGCCCTGTGTGAGGCGATAAACGAAATGTCCCAGCACGTTGTAGAGCAGATGATTCGGATGAAGCAGCGAAGGGTTGAGGTCCGGGGCGTTCTCGATTGTCTGCGCGAAAAAGATTCCATCCCAGTAGTAATTCTTCGTCAGGAATAAAAGATAGAAAAGAAGGATCGCCGCAAACATCCCCCAGAGCAAAGGGTTTCGTTTGAGGCTGAAATCGAGTTCGTTGTTTTCTACGGCGGAGCCATGTGAGGCGTCGGGCGCATTGGGCTGCGGTTTTCGGCTCATGAAGAATAAGATAAGGGGAGGCTCAATTTAAGGAATGCCGAGCAATGTTTCCTTAAAAAAGTAGATCACACGTTGGTCGTAAACGTCCCCCTGCTCGCCCGCGGCCGAAGGGAGATTGTAGCCCGTCAGGGGCAGGTCATTCAGAAATTCGACGCCCGCTGGAAAGCACTGTGCGAGCGTTTGAGTTGAAGCGCGTAGTTCCGGCGGGCCGTTGCCGGCAAGGAGCATCACACGCCTGTCTCCGATATTTTTCGCGGCCTCGCATGAGGGGGTGTTGTCATAGCCACCGAAAAAGTAGATGCGCGTCCCGCCGCGCGCGAGCCATTTGAGAAAGCCGCTGCTCAGCCCGGTCCGCTCCTTCACCGCCGCGTTTAAAATGTCGCTCGGCTCGGCGGGCACGGAATCCAGCACTAGAGCCCGCACGTTCGGGTTGCGCGTACCACCGCGCAACGCCGTGTATGCCCCCAATTCGACCCCGTAAATGCCTATCGGGCCTCCGACAAGTAGGACGTCCTGGGTTTTCAATCCCCTCAGATATTCAATTGCCGCGGTCAGGTCATCCGCTTCTCGCCCACCAAAGGAGGTCCAGGAAACAGGGGGATCAAGGCCGTGGCCGCGCAGGTCCGGCCAGAGCACTGTGAAGTTTGGCGAGGTGTTCTCGTTTATTTTGATACCGAGGTTGAGGAAAGATGAGCGGTCCGTTCCGTAGCGATGGAGAAGTATGACCGCGGGCGCGCCGGGCGCGCCGCGCAGGAGCCAGCCGCGCGCCTTCGTGCCGTCGCTGTTCTGCCACTCCTCGTTTGTAATCTTCCCGCTCTGGCTCAGGAATGCAAACCTCTCGGGCTGTACGAGGAGTTCCTGCCGTGGAGGGCGCGTCACCTTATAGACGAGCCAGATCATCGTGATCGCGAAGGTGAGAAATATCACCCCCACAATCGGCAGCATCATCTTCAGCAGCTTTTTACCAGGTATTCTGCGAGGCGGCATCTGTAGAAGTGATGAGTGATGAGTGATGAGTGATGAGTTAAAGGCGTTTTCTACTCATCACTCATCACTCATCACTCATTACGTTTCTCCTCCTTCCCGCGCGCGTCCGCGTAGTCTTCGGGGGTGTTGACGTTGATGAAAAAGTTGTTTGCGCCGTCAAGGTCCATCAACTCCTCGTAGGCGACCGCGCGAGTTCGCACGGTATCGAACAAAGCCCTCGGGCGGCGCTCCCCTCCGACGATCAGCTCTTCGGCGCGCTCGCGGCAGACAATTGTGCGGTATAGCGCGCAGAGCGGCTGTCTGCGCCCGTCTGGTTGTACTGGTATTACAGCATCGAAGTTTTCCCGAAGGGAGGCAAGCCGCACGAAAAGTTCTCCGGTAACGAAAGGTAGATCACAGGCGACTATGGCCGCCCACTCCGCGCGGCAGGCCGCCAGCGCCGCATGAAGGCCTCCGAGCGCACCCCATTTTACATGAATATCTTCAATTACAGGGAACTGCGGCCAGGCCGTGCATCTCTCTTTTGCCCCGACAATGCTGACACGCGCCGTAATTGATGATAATGCCGCTTGAATTCGCTCAACGAAGTTGCGCCCTCGCAGTTCGAGCAAGCCCTTGTCTGTTCCCATGCGGCTCGATGCCCCGCCGACGAGAATGAAGCCTTCAACTTCGTGCATAAATCGTCGAGGAAACCTTCACCCCTTCAAAAGGGCGGCGCGTCTCATTGTACGGTTAATAAAAGTTCGAATCGAGCGTCCAACCAGACAATATTAAATCTCATCAGATTGCGCGTAGAAAAAGTGGTGCCCATTGATTGCGCACGTTACCACGCGTTGCTGAGGGCGGCAAGGAAAAACAGGGGTGGGCACAAGAGAAAAAGCCTTTTGTTCTTGTCACTTGACCCGTGAAAAGTTATATTCCTTCGTGGTGGCCGCGCCCTTGCTTAACCCCCTTCGCTTGCCCTCGCTCGCCGCCAGCCGGGGTGACCGCCGCTTGATTAGGTAGAAGGTGAGACCTTCCGCATTCCAGAGGTAACTTGATGAAAAGATTTTTAGCATTAACTTTCGGCCTGGTTTTGACGCTTGCCGCTTTCTCCCTTTGTGTCTCCGGGCAGACGACTTCCGGCAGCAAGGCCGACACAAGACTTTTCCCGCTCGAAGATGTGAAGCCCGGAATGAAGGGAGTTGCGCGTACGGTCTTCAGCGGAAAAGAGCCTGAAGAGTTCGGGGTTGAAATCCTTGGAGTGCTGCCTGGATTCCCCGGACCGCGCCAGTCAGCCATCATCGCACGCCTCTCGGGCGCGAATGCCGAACGCACGGGCGTCTTCGGCGGGATGTCCGGCTCACCCGTCTACATTGACGGGCGGCTTGTCGGGGCCATCGCATTCAGCTTCCCGTTCTCGAAAGAGCCGATTGCGGGCATCACTCCGATAAAGCAGATGATAGATATTTTCGAGCGCGGGCAGGAGCGGAACACGAACGGCTCCGGCGAGTCTCGCGCCTTCTCTTTCACCGAGCTGGCAGCGACGGATTGGAAGCCCAGGTTGCCTAAACCCGCTGTGACGGGCGCGCCATTGGTCGCGCCTGTTGCTGCAAACTCGCCACTGCTCCCCCTGCTTGGTCAGCAGCTTCAGCCGATAGCCACGCCGGTCGTCTTCGGGGGCATCCATCCGGAAGCCCTGGCCCTTTTCGCCCCACAACTTCAGGCCAACGGTCTGCTGCCTGTCTCGGGCGTCGGCGGCGCTGCGGCCATTACCCCGCTCGCCCCCATCACGGAAAAGACGCTCGCGCCCGGAACTTCCGTCAGCGTTCAGCTCGTGCGCGGCGACTATTCGATTGCCGCCTCGGGGACAGTGACCTTCCGCGACGGCGAGCGGATTTACGCTTTCGGACACCCGTTCCTTAGTCTCGGCGCGAGCGAGATGCCGATGACTGAATCGTCGGTCGTCACGGTTATTCCGAACACGAATAATTCCTTCAAGCTCTCCGTGCCGGGACAGATGGTCGGCAGCGTTTCGCAGGACCGGGCGACGGGCATCTACGGCCAGCTCGGGAAAGCCCCGAAGATGATCCCCGTCAAGATCAATCTGCGCACGAGTCGTGACCGCACGGAAGTTTATTCCTACGAGGTGGCGAACGATTCATTCCTGACCCCGCTGCTCCTGAATCTCACGGTCTTCAGCACGATTACCTCTTCGGAGAGAAGCCTCGGAGATGCGACGATCAGCGTTAGCGGCAAGATTGATGTCGTCGGCCATGAGCCGATCCTGGTGGAACGCAGGTTCTCGGCCGGCAACGCCCCGATGCTCGCGGCGGGCTCGATTGCCGTCCCCGTCAATGCGCTCCTGTCGAGCGGCTTTGAGGGCGTCAAGATAGGCGGCATCACGCTCGACATCAGCGCTTCGGAAAGCAAGTACGCCGCCTCGCTTGAAAGAATCGCGCTCGACCGGACCGAAACGGGGCGGGGCGAGACCGTGGAGATTCAAGCTTACGTGCGGACCGAATCGGGCAAACAGTTCGTCCAGCGGATTCCTGTTCAGATTCCGCGTGACGTTCCTCTCGGGCAGCTTTTGGTCTTCGTCGGGGACGGCGGCGCGTTGCAGCAGGGCTCCGCCTCCCAGGCTTTCGTTCCGCAGGACCTGAGCCAGCTTGTCGGCGCAATCAACAAGGTGAAGAAGAGCGACCGTCTTTACGTGAAACTCTTCCGCATCACGCCGGGCGCGGTCATCGGCACCAGCGAGTTGCCGAATCTCCCGCCCTCGGTTGTCGCCACGCTTAACTCGGATCGCACCAGCGGCGGCTACACGCCGACCGTGCTCTCGCCGATCTTCGAAAAGGAGCTGCCGCCTGCGGAGTTCGTCATCAACGGCCAGCAGATGATCGGAATAGATGTGATCCGCTGAAGTTGAAATCAAAGGTCCAAAGCCTAAAGGCCAAAGTCAGGTCATCAAGCCTGACTTTGGCCTTTAGGCTTTTTTTCGAGAATGAAAAGAAAACGCCGCTCGGATTCCGGGATGCGGACCGCGATGTAATCGTGTGAAATCTTCTCAATCTGCTCGCGCAAAGTTTCGCCCCCCCAGAGCAGCAGAGTGCTTCGCTCCACGGACCATTCAAAGAGCTTCGAAAACAGCTCTGTAAAACGGTCGAGCGCGCGGCAGGTGGTGAAGTCCGCCTCGGGCGCGAGCGTATTCTCAAATCTCTCCGCGAGAACATTCGCCCTGTCACGTGCGCCCGCGAGCTGAAGGGTTTCTCGCAGGAAGATGGCTTTCTTCGGCGATGATTCGATTAGCGTCGAGCGCAGGTCCGGCCGGGCGATCAATATGGGAATGATGGGAAGCCCCGCGCCCGAGCCGACGTCAGCGAGGCGCGCGCCTTCGGAAATGTGCGGGAGTGCGAGCAATGATTCAAGAACGTGTCGTGTCGCAAACTCCCGTGGCGTACACGGGGCGACCAGATGCAAGCGCGAATTCCATCTCATCACCTGTTCGTAGTAATCTCGAAGCTGTGAGGCCAACGCCTCGCTCAATCGGACATCAAAGAACGGCGCGTGCTTCATAAGTGCGCCCGAAAATTGGTCGGCGGGTGGAAAATTCTTCAACATCTCGTTGGCGTGGCGATAAACCGTAGCTTAGCGAAGAACAATGACCGAAGGCAAAAAATCCCACATCGTGGGTCTGACTTCAAGTTCGCTCCTTGGCGAGGAGCACGAACGTTTGGGACGAGCAGTGACCAGTCTTATCAGCGACTATACGCGAGGACTCGACCGCGCGCCCGTAACTTCAGCGGCAACGCCCGGCTATCTCGAAAAACTTTTCGACGAGCCGCTGCCGGTTGATGGGATCGAGGCCGATGAAATCCTCGCGCGCTTTGAACAGGACGTCGCCCCGCACGCAATGCAGATTCCGAGCCCACGCTATTACGGGCTTTTCAATCCGACGCCCCTGCCGATAGCCGTTTGGGCCGATGCGCTCGCCTCTGCAATTAATCAGAACGGCGCTGCTTGGCGCAATTCTCCGTCCGCAAGCGTCGTAGAAGCTCGCGTGCTTCGCTGGCTGTGTGATCTGGTCGGCTACGGAAGCAGTAGTTTCGGAACGCTCACGAGCGGGGGCTCGGAAGCGAACCTGATTGGAATCAAATGCGGGCGGGATTTTGCCTCAGCCGTAGTGCGCGATAAGGGCGTCCGTGCGGCTGCGGGCGAGCTGGTGGTTTACGCTTCTGAACAGTCTCATTATTCTCTGGAGAAGAGCGTGGATATTCTAGGGCTCGGTCGCGAAGGCCTGAGAAAGATCGAGACGGACGACCGATTTCATATTCGTACCGACTTGCTGCGCGAGGCAATCGAGTCCGATAAAGCAGGCGGTAAGATTCCATGTTGCGTTGCGGGAGCAGCCGGAGCCACTTCAACAGGCATCATTGATCCTTTGAATGAGCTGGCGGAGATAGCAAAGGACTATAACTGCTGGTTTCATGTTGATGCGGCATACGGCGGCGCGCTCATGTTCTCGGAAAAGCATCAGCACCTCTTACAGGGAATTGAGCGATCCGACTCGATTACGATTGACCCGCACAAGTGGATGTTTGTTCCCTTCGCCTGTGGGGCAGTTTTGGTGCGCGGGGGCGGGCGCATCCTGCGCGACGCTTTCGACATCACGCCCGAATACTTGAGCGAAGAGCGAGGCGGCGAGGATGTCGCGTATGATTTTTTCCGCTACGGGCAGCTCGGCACACGCCGCTTCAACGCGCTGAAAATCTGGATGGCGCTGAAATTCATGGGGACGCGCGGCTACGCCGAGATTATCGAAAGACAGATTGGGCTCGCGAATTATCTCGCCGCACGGATTGACGACTTAAGGGATTTCGAGCGCGTCGGCGAGGTGGAGACGGCCGTCTGCTGTTTCCGCTTCCTGCCCGCGGGCGTTCGTGAAAAGGGGGCCGCGGCTCAGGACTCGCTTCAGCGCGCTTTACAGCAGCGCGTCGAGCGCAGTCATGAGGCCTGGATTTCAACTACGGTCCTGAAAGGACGCCGCGCGCTTCGCGCCAACATCAATAGCTTTCTGACAGAGCGTCGCCACATTGATAATCTGGTAGAATTACTTGGGCGCGAAAGTGCGAAGCTGAAAGAGGAAGGGGAGGGAAGATGAGTTTTATGCAAAGACAAAAGTTGCTCGCGCTCGCGGGCATCGCAATTTTTCTGACACTGTTCGGAATTGAGGAAGCTTTTGCACAATCTTCTGATAAGCGCTACCTCTCCGCCATCAAATCTCGCGCAGAGTTCGACTCGATCTCACGCAGCTACGACGCGGACACCCCATACCCGCTGCCGCACGTGCTCTTCGTCATTGACCGTAAGGACAAAAACAAAATCTATTACGTCAACACCAGGCGCTACACTTTCCACAAGGATTTCGTTAACGGCAACTATCTTTCGCTGGAGCGCGGGCAGGACTTTTTCGAGAACAACTACATCCGGCCCAACCGGCGCTTCATCCTGGGCACGATTGCCTATCAAACTCCAGTCAAGCGCTGGACGTTCGAATTTTGGGAGGGGGACCAGATTCCGGCGGACTTGATCAAGCTGACCGCGGATTTGATCGGCGCTACATTTTTCGAGCCGGTCGTTTTCAAGCCCAATTCTCTGCGGCACGAAGAACTATCTGGAGGAATTGCTGGTCTTCAGCGTGTCCTGCAAAGCGAAATCTCGAAAGAGCAGGACTATCAACCCCTGAACGTGACCAAAGGTATCGGGCGGATTCACATCATTGAGAAGCTGGACGATCACGTCGAAATCGGCTCCAACGAAATTCTGATACTCAACGAAGTTCCCGTCACCCTTCCGCCGGTCGCCGGGATTATTACGACGAAGCCATCAACTCCGCTCTCGCACATCAACCTCCTGGCGAAATCCTGGGGCGTCCCGAACGCTTACATCAAAAACGCGCAGGAACTTTTCAGGGAGTACGACGGGCGGTGGATTATTTTCGAGACCAGGCGCGATACCTATTCTGTAAAAAGGGCCGATAACAACTCCCTGGACGAATATCAAAAGCGTCTGCGCGAGCGTCTCGACATGATGAAGACGCGCTTCGATCTCTCCGTGACGAGGATCGTATCTCTCAACGAACAGCGCGCCAAATCGGTCATCGCTTACGGCGCGAAGTCCGCGAATCTCGGCGAGGTGATGAAATCCAGATTGAGCGGCATCATTGTGCCCAACGGGTTCACAATCCCGTTCTATTACTACGACCAGTTCATCAAGGAAAATAAGCTGGAAGAGCCGATCTACGACATGCTGGAGGACCAGCGCTTCGTGCACGATCCGGCTTACAGGCGCGAGCGCCTGGCGGAATTGCGCGAACGCATCAAGCAGGGGCAGGTGAATCAAGAGCTGCGCGCGGAGGTCTTGCGCCGGGTCAACGCTGAATATGCCGGCAAGGGGCTGTTCGTCCGCAGCTCGACCAATAGCGAGGACCTGCCGAACTTCAACGGGGCAGGCCTATACACTACTGTCCCGAACGTTAAAGGCGACGCGGAGATCGTCGAGGCCATCAAGACCGTCTGGTCTTCTATCTGGAATTTCGAGGCTTACGAGGCGCGAGAGCGCGCAGGCATTGATCACACCAAAGTCTTCATGGCTGTCCTCGTTCAGGAGGGAATCAATTCGGAAAGCTCCGGCGTGATGATTACGACGGACCCTTACGACAAAGAAGACAAGGGCGCGATTTACATCAGCGCCAAGCGTGGGCTGGGCATCAAGGTTGTCGAGGGGAAGAAGATTGCCGAACAGATCGTCTTTCGACCGCGCGGAAACTCCGTGCAGGTCCTGACGCGTTCGGACGAGGATAGTCTCCTGACCTTTGACGAAAAGGGCGGGGTCAAGGAGATTCCGATTACAGGCGAACGAGCCGTGCTGACGGACGAAGTCATCCGCAGGCTGGTCCGCGCCGCGGACCAGATTAAACGCATCTTCGGGGGCCGCGAGCAGGACATCGAATGGGCCTACATGAAAGGACAGATCTACATCGTCCAATCGCGCCCGTATATTTCGGGAAGCTGAAAAGCAGTGGTCAGTGGTCGGTGGTCAGTGGTCAGTTAAAAACTGATCGTAGCTGACCACTGACCACCGACCACTGACCACTCTATTATGAGCGATAAAATTTTTGTTGACGGGCTATTGGCTGGCCGCGTGGCTTTCGTGACGGGCGGGGGGACGGGCATCACCGGCGGGGTCGCGCGCGCTCTGGCTGAAAGCGGAGCGAGGGTAGCGCTGGTCAGTCGTAAGATGGAGAACCTGGAGCCCGCGGTTGAAAGGATTCGAGAGGGCGGCGGGGAAGCGGCGGCCTTCGCTGCGGACGTGCGTAATTTCGATGAAGTTGAAAGAGCTGTCGCCGGGACCATTGAGAAGTACGGTCATCTGGACATCGTCGTCAACGGTGCGGCGGGGAATTTTCTATGTGCGGCCGAAGAGTTGTCGTCCAACGGCTTTGGGACGGTCGTAGATATTGATTTGAAGGGAACCTTCAACGTTTGTCGAGCGACCTTTAAACATCTCATGCAGAATAAGGGGTTGATTCTCAACATCAGCGCGACGCTGCATTACATCGGCACGCCTATGCAACTGCACGTTTCCGCTGCGAAGGCGGGTGTTGATGCGCTGACGCGGCAGCTTGCGGTTGAGTGGGGGCGTTATGGAATTCGCTCGAATGCCATCGCCCCCGGGCCAATCGAAGATACTGAAGGAATGAAGCGGCTTGTGCCGCCGCCGATCAAGGAGAAGCTTTTGCGCGGCATTCCCGTCGGGCGCTTCGGCCGTATCAGGGACATAGAGCAGGCTGCGATTTTTCTCTGCTCGGATGCCGCGAGCTTCATCAACGGAGCAGTCCTCGTTGTGGACGGCGGACAATGGCTCTCCTCCGGCCGCGTGCTGTAGCGAATCACTTATGGACGCGGCCGCGCCGACTCACCAACCAGCTCAATTGCCTTCAAGACGCGCAGCGTGCTGCGGTTGATGTAGTTGCCGAGCGCCATCAGGGCCAGCGCCAGCAGCGTGTAAACGGCAATTGTCGAGATGAGCAGCAGGACGTGGGTCCGGTTGGATAAGTCAGCCAGGAAAAGGAAGCTAGCGAGAAAGATTGCCTCGACAATGGCTGCCCCGATGAATGCCATCCTGTAGTGGCGCTCGCTCCGCTCTATCCGATCAAGCACAGACCCGCGAATCTCGTTGATTTTTCTTTCTTCAGACATAAGGACCTCCTGAATGTAAGTAGTGATGAATCTGGAAAACCACGGAGCTCAATTCCTCTCTCAAAGATCAAGCCCGGCTGGCTCAGCGTAAAATCGAGTAGAGCACGAACGGCACGAGCACGATGGCTTCGATGATCGCGAAAATTATGATCGCCTTCCTGAAGCTGGTGCGCTCTTCATCAGTGAAAGAGATTTCCACTTTCTCCCATTTTCTTTCCGGCATCTCGAACCTCCTCTCGCCGTGATTGGAGTTAAAGTTTACTGTTTGCTCTCGCGTTTGACGGCGCGGCGCAAACTTTCCAGGCCGTATGCCAGCCTTGATTTCGCTGTCCCCTGAGCGATACCCAGAACGTCCGCAATCTCTGCGAGCGACATCTCGTGAAAGTAGTGCAGGATAAGTACCGCTCGGCTCGCTGGCGACAGGCTGGTGATAAAGCCCGACAGTTCATTTAACTCAAGCCTCGCCTGCTCCTGCGTTTGGGCCGGAATGGATTCCAGGACCGCCTCGTCTCGGACCTGTTCGGCCCAACGCCTTTCCACCTTCAACTTCCTGAAAGCCTCGCGCGACGCGATACGGAAGACCCAGGGGCGGAACAAGTCTGGCTCCTTCAGCCAACGCAGCTTGCGGTAGATGCGTATAAAAACCTCCTGCAAAATATCCTCTGCGACCGAGGCGTCGCCGGTCAGCCGAAGAATGTAGCGATAGAGCGGCTCCTGAACGAACTCAAGAAGATTGTTCAACGCCTCTCTGTCCCCTGACTGTGCGCGCAATACCCAGAATGGTTCCGGCGTCTGTTTCGTCATCTTGCGCCTTCCAATTATTAAGACCCTCCGGCGAGCCGGATGGTTCGGATTCAATCGAAAAATAATTATTAAAAGTTGAGTTCGTGTTAGGAGCCTGATGGTGAAAAACACAGGGACGATTCTCTCTCCTTAAAAAAAGTGAACGATCCACGAAGCGACACGAAATCACACAAAATAGTTCGGACTTGTTTCGTGTGACTTCGTGGATGTTTTCTTCAGAATCTGAGAATAACTTGACCCTGACGGAATACCAGAGCCATTCTAGAAAAGTTCGGGCAAGTGCGATAGAGTGCCTTAGGGACCAGCGCTCGTCGTGAAAACGGGGCGCGAATCACCCTTCAACGTTTTGGCGTTATGCTCGATCTTCAACCAGCGACGTTTGACGACTTCGTGAACGAGGCAAAGCGAGGCAACGTTGTGCCTGTGGTCCGCAGTGTGCTCGCGGACTTGCAGACGCCCGTCAGCGCTTTTCTGCGTGTGGCGGAGGGGGCGCGCTACAGTTTCCTTCTGGAATCAATAGAGGGCGGCGAGCGTGTCGCGCGCTACTCTTTTCTGGGGGCGAACCCGGAAATGGTCGTGCGTGGCTGCGGCAACGAAACGCTTATCGAGAGAAACGGCAAATGGGAAGTGCTAAAAGGCATTCGCGCGACCAGTTTCGCGCGTGAGTATTTCCGTGATAGGGAACTTGCCAGGCGGAGTGGGCTACCTCCACTGGCGGGTGGGGCCGTAGGTTATCTTGCCTACGAAGCGGCGCGCTGGGTTGAGCCCACGCTGGAAGGCAAAATCGGCAATGACCTGGAGGTTGACGACGCCGTCTGGATGTTTTATCGCACGGTTCTCGCGTTTGACCGCTTGCGGCAGCGCATTGAGATTACCTCAGTCGTCTTAACGGAAGAGGCCGAAGGGAGCCATGATCGCCTGCGAGAGCTTTACGAGCGGGCGATTAAAGAGACCGAAGAGATTGAAGATAAGTTAAAGCTGTCGAGCGCGGTGGAAGTTCAGCCACATGAAAAAAAAGGGACCAGGAGTTCCTTCGAATCAAATTGGACGCGAAAGAAATTTGAGGACGCAGTCCGCCGCGCACAGGGCTATATCGCCGAAGGGGATTGTTATCAGGTCGTGCTGTCGCAGCGTTTCTCGAAGAAGGTTGCGGCGGACGCGATCTCAATCTACAGGGCGCTGCGTGCCACGAATCCCTCGCCCTATATGTACTTCTTCAGGCTGAAAGATGAGGCGATCATCGGCGCCTCACCTGAAATGCTTGTGCGTTGCCGTGGGCAGCGGCTCGATTATCGTCCGATAGCGGGCACGCGCAGGCGTGGCGCCACGGAAGCGGAAGACTGGCTCCTGGGCTGCGAGATGGGCACGGACGAAAAAGAGGTGGCGGAGCACATGATGCTGGTGGACCTGGGACGAAACGACCTGGGGCGAGTCTCCGATTACGGCTCCGTCGAGGTTGAAGATTTGATGAAGATCGAGCGCTACTCGCACGTGCAGCACCTGGTCTCCAGTCTGCGCGCGAGGTTGCGCGACGGCCTTGATCGCTTCGATGCGCTCGCCTCCTGTTTCCCCGCCGGAACCGTCACGGGCGCTCCGAAAGTTCGCGCCATGGAGATCATACGCGAGCTTGAGCCAGATGCCCGGGGCATTTACGCCGGCGCAATCCTTTACATGGACTACGCGCAAAATCTCGACTCCTGCATCGCTATCCGCACCATGACAATGCGCAACGGGCGGGCATTTGTGCAGACAGGGGCGGGCATCGTTGCCGATTCCGTGCCCGAGCGCGAGTATGAAGAGACGATTAATAAGGCGAGCGCACTGTTCCGCGCCATCGAGATGGCTGAAAAAGGTTTATGAGGAATTGGGGTGAACTGAATGAAGAAGGAAAGCAGATTGTTAAAGTTAAGCCGGCTGAAGGTCGCGTCAATGACGGCTCTACTGTTATTCGCTTCCGCGGCTTTTGCTCAGAACGGTCAGGAACCGAAACCGAAAAAGAGTAATGAGCGCCCGGCCCGCGCGGAGACCGTTGCCAAAGGTGACCCGTTCGATAAAGCGACTGTCGAGAAGATGGCAGGACAATGCGTCAAGCTCGAAACTGAAGCGGGGGTTATCGGGATTGAACTGATGCCTGAGGCCGCGCCGGAGTCGGTCCGCAACTTTCTTAACCTGGCTGCGACGGGAGCCTTTGATACAACGACCTTCTCGCGTGTGGTCAGCAATTTCGTCATCCAGGGCGGGAATCTTTCGACAAGTGAGAAGTGGGGCTTAGAGCTGGCAAAGCGTGCGACGCGCAAAATCCCGGACGAGCCGAGCTACGTCAAGCACGTGCGGGGCATAGTCTCTATGGCGCGTACGGATGAGCCGAACAGCGCAACAACGCATTTCTTTATTCTCATCAACGATGCGGCGTCGCTTGATGGAAAGTTCGCGGCCTTCGGGCGTGTGGTGAGCGGAATGGAAGTCGTGGATGCGATCAATAAAGCGCCGGTCGAAGGTGAGAAACCGGAAAAACCGGTTCGCATCACGCGCGCCCTTATCGTCGAATGCGTTAAGAAATAGAAGAGCGGCAGCTCCGGACTATTTGCGTCGGAATTTCGGAAGCAAACGTTGTGCGGCCACAATCAGGAAGAGTAGAAGTGTGATGGCAGCCGAGAGCAGGCAGAATTGGCAATAAGCATGAATGACAAATGCCTGTAGGATAAATAGCCAGATCGAGACGGCAAGCATCAACAGGACCTGATAGAAGAGCAGTGTCCCCGCCGGCTTATTTCCGAAAGCCGCAAGAATCGCCAGGCTGAAGACAGTAAAGTAGGCTAGAGCCCCCAGGAGCGCCAGCGGGATGCCCCCAATAGTCGCATAGGAGCTGTTGAGAACCTGCTCGCAGCCGCCAGAGAGTGTGCAGGGGACAATTCCGCCCGTCACATGCTTCACGGTCAGGTAAATTGCGTCGCCCAGGCCGATGAGCGAAAGCAGCGCCACCGCCCCATAGAAATAGAGGCCGCGTGAGGTGTGTGTGGCAGAGACCTCTTTTACAGGGACTTCGGAAAGAGTTTTCGAATTACGAGCGCTCATCTATTTCGTCTTTCCGAGCATGTAATTGAGCGCCATGCGCAAGCCCTCGTCCGTTACGACCTCCGGGCGGACCTGTTGCCCGTTGATGAAGATTGTCGGCGTGCCTGAGACCCCGGCCCTCGTACCCATCTCTTTGTCCGTCAGGACTCGCCTGGAAACTTCCGGGCTGTTCATATCGCGATTGAACTGATCAACGTCCATCCCTAGATTGCGCGCATACTGTAGAAAATAGACGCGCGCGTCTTCAGCCGCGGACCAGTTCGCCTGGTTCTCGTAGATCATGTCGTGCATCTCCCAGAAACGGCCCTGGAGGTCTGCCGCTTCGGCCGCCTGCGCCGCGATCATGGCGTGTTTGTGGCCGGGCAGCGGGTATTGCCGGAAGACGAACCGCACCCTGTCGCTGTAATCTTTCTCCAGGTTCTTCAGGAGAAAGAAGACAGTCCCGCACGATGGGCACTGGTAATCGCCGTATTCTTCCAGAGTCACTTTAGCGTTTAAGGCTCCGCGCGCATGTGCGTTATCCGCTGCGGCGGGCGTGGGGCTTTGTTGGGTGGCGGGAGTCGCAGTCGGACTGGCCTGTGGCGCAGTTGGTGTGGGTGTGGCCGGAACGAAACTCTGCTCCGGCGTCTTGGCCGGCGTTTGCCTTGTCGCTTGCCAGAGAATCAAGCCACCTCCGAGCGCGAGGATCAAGACCCCGGCGATGATGGCTATTGGAAGATAGCGTTTCATTTGTGCGTTTCAACACTCCGATCAGGTTTATGGAACGGATATATTTATACCAAGAGTGAGCGATTTGATAAAACTGAAATAGAAGCCCAGGCAAACGGGATGGATTCAGGACAGCTCCTCGACCACGCGCCAGTACGAAGGGAGTTCCCGTAAATCCCGGATTGGTTGATGCCACCAGAACTCCTGGCAGCGCGAGTCTAATTCCTGCGGCGTGACGAAATGATGGAATCCCAATCCCAGTTGTCTGTCCGATTCCGTCATACGCCTTTGTATCTGAAGCTTTCGCGCGCGCGCTTCGGGCCAGGGGGCATAGAGGAAGTGAGCGATTCCGCCGTCGGGCGCTGATCGCCAGGCGTGCGCCGTATCGTGTCGCCCGACAGCATAGGCGCCGTCAGGTGCCCGATGAACATAACGCCACCTTCGTAAGCTGCCGGCCAAATCGTGGACGCCGTAGTGACATTGCTGTAGTAAGGGAAGCTCCGGATTCAAAGGATTCCAGCGACCCCTCGGAGGGTCAGCCAAAACAATGTAACCGGTCAAAGCCGCTGCGGGAATCTCAGGATTCTCCCGTTCAAAACTCGCCAGAAACTCACGCAGACCCGGATATACCAGAAACTCTGTCGTATTGAGACAGATTTTCCAACCGCTGAACCGGCGCTCGATCTCCATCACCTCTGCATCACAGGCGACTGCGGCAAAGTCTTCGTTGCGGCTGGCGATGATTTCCCATCCCGGCGCTAGCTCTCTTGCAATCTCAACGGAGCGGTCCGTGCTGGCATAATCAATCAGGACGCCATGATCGAACAGCGGATAGTGATGCTTCAGCCAGTACGGCATCAAAAGCTCCTCGTTGTAGAAATGGGAGAGGAGGGTCAGCATACTCTTACCTCTGGGAAGGGCATGATGTACACAGTCTCTTTCTCGCCTCTCAAAGTGGCTACCTTGCGGCGAATCTCCTCCGCAAAATTCCACGCGAGGAGCAGGATCACAAGACGGTCCTCGTTCGCCAAAACGTCCGGGGAATAGATAGGGATATGGCGTCCGGGAGTCAGCAGCCCCCATTTGAGCGGATTATCATCTACGATGTAAGCCAGATCAATCTCAGCAAAATTCAGCAGAGTGTTGCCTTTCGCAGCCGCCCCGTATCCGGCGACCGAAAAACCTTCCGCACGGTAGTGGGTTATTGCGGCTCTGATTTTCTCAGCAGTCTGCTCAGCCCGCCGACCGAGCGCCGCGTAAGGGGCTGTGAAAGTCACGCGCAGGCTGCCTCCGTGGACCGGCACGATCTCAAGTTCTTCAAGCCTGAGCCCTGCCCGCCGCGCCAGCGTGCGAAGCGAATCGGGCGTGAAGTAACTGATGTGCTCGTGGTAAACGCAATCAAATTCGCCCCGCTCCAGCCAATGCGCCTGGCTGGTCTGCACGTACAAACGTCCTTCGGGGGATAGTGAGAGCGCCGCGGCCTCCAGAAACTCCAGCGGGCGAGCGGTATGTCCCAGGACGTTCATCGCGACGACAATATCAAAAGCTCCTAAGCTTTGGGCAATAGCCTCAGTCCAGTAGTCGCAAACAACATCAAAACCCTTCGCAGCCGTGATCGCATGTAGATTTTCAGCCGGATCAACCCCGGCCAACTGCCGGCACCCGTGCTCCCTGAAAACCTCCAGCAGCGTGCCGTCGTTGCAGGCGATGTCCAGGACCCGCGGGTGAGAAATACCGCGCACGCGAGCGTCGGCGACCGCCTGAGCGACAAAACGGTCGAAGTAAGAACGGATCGTCTCGGTCGTGCCGCTGACATAGGCATATTGCCGAAACATTTGATCAGGGGGGACCTCTGTGGTCAATTGACTGTGCGTGCAATCCCGGCAGCGCACAACTGCCAGAGGGTATGAAGGGCCGCCCGAGCCTGTGTGATAGCTATTAGCTAACGGCTGGCTGCCCAAATCCAGAAATGGATTGAGGTCGCTGCCGCCGCAGGCCAGGCAGTTTAAGAGGGGCATAAATACTCCTGTAGCCGCTGCACAATCTCGCGTGCGGTCTCTTGAAAGTTAAAGCCGAAAGTTTGGGAGAAAGCGTCACAATTCATAGTGAAGTCATAAGTCTGAGTTGTATGTGGGGACACATAAAGCCGTGCGCCCGTGGCTCCCGCCACAATACGCCCGAAGTCCAGAATAGTACCCTGGCAACTTGCCAGGTTGTAGATGCCCGGAGGAGCTTCCGGCTTCCGTAGGATTGTAAGAATCGCCCTTGAGGCATCCAAAATGCCCAGCACAGAACGTCGCGCGCTGGAATTAAAGACCGTGACTGTACCTGTTTGAAGGGCGGACCTCGTCATGGCGTTGAGTAGAAATTCCCAACGCATCACAGGGCTCACGCCGCAGATGGTCCCGAAGCGCAGCCCATAAACCTTAACGCCCGCAGGGCGCGCGAACTCATCCATGTTGTGCTTGGTGACGTCGTAAAGTGCTCGCGCCGAGAAGAGGTTAGTTGTCTCTTTGGCGTCGTGCTGGCGGTCGTATACGCTGGCGCTGCTGGCGTAGATCAGGCGCTGCCCGGGCTGTAGGGCAGAGAGGAGGGCGCGGAACCCTTCGACGTTATTCAGCCAGGCTCCCGACGGATCAGCCTGACATGCTTGTACGCTGCTATGCGCGGCCAGGTGAATAATGCTGTCGTAACTCTCCAGAGTATCGGCGGTGAGAGTGCGATAATCACACCCATCAGCCTGATCGCAGTTGTCTACTGAGAAGCCTGCTGCTTCCAGGGCAGAGAGCAAAGCGCTCCCAAGATAACCGCGCCCGCCGGTGATTAGGACCTGTCTCATCGTTTACAGCACTCTCCCGAGAATGATCCAGCTAAAGGCCCTGCTCTTAGCCCCAGTCTGGCCCACAATGATACTTGAGAATAAGAGCATCTGCTTGACAGGAAAGTCTTCAGGAAGTAGGCTACGCCCTGCAAAAGGGGCGTTGATAATAAGCTATAATTTATCTTACAAGGCAATCAAACTGCCCCAAAAACCGGCCTAGCGGTCAGCTTCGCGGCAACAATAATCGGAGGCGGAATGAGAATAGTTGTAACGGGCGGAGCCGGTTTTCTAGGCTCGCACCTGTGTGAAAGATTACTTGACGCGGGGCATGAGGTCATCTGTCTCGACAACTTTTTCACAGGCCGCCGCGAGAACATCTCTCATCTACTGGAAAACCGCCGGTTCGAGCTGATCCGTCACGATGTCATCGAGCCGATCCTCCTGGAAGTTGATCAGATTTATAATCTGGCCTGTCCGGCCTCCCCGATTCATTATCAGTACAATCCGGTCAAGACCGTTAAGACCAGCGTCATGGGCATGATTAATATGCTGGGGCTGGCTAAACGGGTCCACGCGCGAATCCTACAGGCTTCGACATCGGAAGTGTATGGCGACCCGGAGGTCCACCCCCAGCCGGAAGAGTATTGGGGCCACGTCAATTGTATCGGAATCAGATCATGCTACGACGAAGGAAAGCGTCTGGCAGAGACATTGATGATGGATTACCACAGGCAGAATGGAGTTGACACCAGGATCGCGCGCATTTTTAACACGTACGGGCCGCGTATGCTGGAGAACGATGGCAGAGTAGTCTCGAACCTGATAGTGCAGACGCTTCGGGGCGACGAGATGACCATCTATGGGTCCGGAGAGCAGACGCGCTCCTTCTGCTATGTTGATGATTTGATCGAGGGGTTAATCAGGTTGATGGAGAGCGAGGGCGTGCATGAGCCCGTGAACCTGGGTAATCCGACGGAGTTTACGATAAATGAGTTGGCCGCCGAGATCGCGCAGCTTTGCGGGAATGAAGTGTTGATTAAACGTATGCCCCTGCCGGCGGACGACCCCAGACAGCGAAAGCCCAACATCGCGCGCGCGCAGGAACTCTTGAAATGGACTCCGGAAATCCCTTTGCGCGAGGGGTTGAAGAAAACAGTTGATTACTTTGCGAAACGTATAAGTAAGACCCCGGAAAAGGCTGCGCCATAATAAAAACCAATCAAATTGCGAGAACGAACAGCCCGCGAATGAGAGATTGTGTAGAGTGCCTTCCATAGATGCCCGAGCCTTCAAAAGCGTCCCTGATTCTTGAGCGGGTAATCTTCTACCCTCTGCTAATCTTGATTGTTCTGGCGGCCACTCCTTACGGGATTGTAAATCCGTGGCGTGGAATAATTGAGACTGTGTTCGGATGTGGAATCTTCGGTCTCGGTGTGCTGTGGATGATCGAAGGAATAATCAGCCGCAGGTGGGTAAACAGAAATCACCTTCTACTCCTCCCGCTGTTTGCCCTAGCGATTTTTGCCTACATACAGACGCTCCCGCTTGGCGGAACAAACGCCTCGCCCGGACTCTCCCTCACGGTCTGGCAGGCAATCAGCTTCGACCCTTACGAAACGAGACTGATGGTCCTGAAGATTGCGGCTTACGCGATCTTTCTGGGGCTATTACTGCGCTATACATCAACACTCGGGCGTCTTCGAATTCTTGTTCTGCTAGTCATAGGTCTCTGTGTCGCGAGCGCTTTGTTTGCGATCTTACGCCAGACGACGCAGCACGGCTCGCCACAGTTCCTTTTCCCATCCGTGCGCCTCGACAGAGGCTACGGACAATTCGTCAATCGTAATCATTTCGCGTACATGATGGAGCTGGGGTTTGGTCTTCTGTTGGGCCTGATAGCGGGCGTGGGTTTGCGGCGGGAGCGCGCTCTGATCTATTTGGCTGCGGTCGTGCCGGTCTGGACCGCTCTGGTGCTCTCGAATTCGCGCGGCGGGATTATTAGTATGTTCTGCCAGCTTCTACTGGCTGTCCTGATGTTTGTTCTGGCGCGCAGGGGAAGAAAAAATAGACTTGATAATAGTGCTTCCTGGGTTAGACGAATAGGAGGCTCGCTAATCTTTCGAGCGAGTGTCGTATTACTGCTGGCGGGGCTGATTCTATTCGCTGTTGTCTGGGTCGGGGGCGAGCAACTCGCCAGCCGCTTCGAAACGATAAGCAATGAGGTGGCTACAGAAACGCAGGAGACGCGCTCCGGGGCAAGTCGTGCTGAAATCTGGCGCGCGACGTGGAGGATGATTAAGGAGCACCCTTTTGTGGGCGTTGGTTTCGGCGGATACTGGACGGCGATTCCGCAATATCACAACGCTTCAGGCAGGGTGACGCCGCAGCAAGCTCATAACGACTATCTGGAGCTTCTGGCAAGCTGCGGTATCATCGGTCTTTTGATCGGAGGGTGGTTCTTATTCCTGCTGATCAGGTTCGCGCGAGAGCGGCTTGGCTCAGCGGACGCTTTTCGCCGCGCAGCCTGTGCCGGCGCGATCATCGGTCTCTTCGGGATAGCGGTCCATAGCCTTGTTGACTTTGGTTTGCATATCCCGATTAACGCCATTCTCTGTCTGACACTGGTTGCAATCGCCACAGCGAGCGAGCGCCATGAAGGGAAGTCGTTGAGAGTCCGATAACGTCTTCCGGATATTCTCAATGATTTGGAAATTTTGTTGACCCAAATCTTGAGTAGCAGTAAACTTGGCCGCAAATTGCAAGCCGCGTGTTTTGGCCGCTATTGTGGTGGGGACCGAATAGATAAAAGGAGCCGCTCTGATGAAGCCTGGAAACAGAAAAGCAGCCAGGTTATTCGCCATTCTGGCAATCATTTCTATGCTGCAAGTTAATGCTGGGGCGGCGCTGGCAGCTTCACTTTTCCCACAGTCCATTACAGGAAAACTGATCACTCGCGGCAACCAGGCAATCACAGTTAACGGTAATCCTGCCACCAGCGGCGCAACAGTCCTGTCGGACTCAAGCATCGTCACAGGCGATCAGGTTTCAGCCACTATTAACCTGGGCCCCCTGGGGAGCGTAGAGATTGCCCCGAACACCAAAATAAATATCAAATTCAGCGATGGGCAAATTATCGTCACGTTGATTGAGGGCTGCCTGGTGGTCAGGGCGAAGCAGGGAACTTACGGTGAAATTAATGCCAGCCAGGGAAAAATCACTAGCAACGATCCCACTTCAAAAGAGGCGGCCACTTTGGATGTCTGTTATCCGCCAGGCGCTCCTTCTCCGATAGTCAATCAAGGGGCCGCTGCAAATGCCGGAGCAGGCGCGTCCGGAGGGACAACCGGCGGAGCGGGTGGAGGTGGAATCAATAAAGCGCTGGTTTTCACAGTGATCGTCGGAGGGGCTGGCGCAGTGATTGCGGCCGTCGCTCTGGGAGACCGAGGTGAGGACCCCAGCGGCTCATCTTAATCCGCAGGGCCAAAGTTTTATTGTGCATGTAAAAGCACGTACTTTCCTGAAGAGCGAAGTACGTGCTTTTTGCAATTTCGGGTTAATTGCTTGCCGGTTTTCTTCCGTTTGAGGTTTAAGTAAAAATTTGCCAGAGCAGCCTGAACAATACAGAGCCCTGCCGCAGGCGTTACGTTTTGCGCTTGCAATTGGCGGAATTACTGTTTGCCTTTGGGGATTCCTTAATACATGGCGAAGCGGGGCATCACGCTTGCTGACTTTTCACGGTAGAAGGGCGGGTTTGATTGTTCAGTCCGATAATGCAGTCAAGCTTACCCCGGATGATCCGGAGGCGCATTCCGGCCGCGCTTTCGTTCTGCTAAACGGCAGCGGTCCGGCCGCCGCTTTGCCCGAATACGAGCTGGCAGTCGCTCTGCGCCCGCGCGACTATTTTCTATGGTTAGAGTTAGGGCGCGCGCGCGACATAGCTGACGATGAGGAGGGCGCGATTCAGGCCCTGCGCCAGGCGGTCAACCTGGCGCCGGATTATGCAGCGCCGCGCTGGCAGTTTGGCAACGTTCTCTTTAGAGCCGGGCGAGTTGACGAAGCTTTCATAGAGATGAGGCGCGCAGCTTTAAGTGATCCGGCGCTTCTCCCCAATCTGATTGATCTGGCGTGGAGGGCATCCGGCGGCGATCCGGCCATAGTTGAGCAAGTGCTGAGACCGTTGAGCGCCTCATGGATGATCGCCTGCGCCAAATATTTCGTAAAGCAGGGCAAGGTCTCCGAAGCCCTCAAGCTCTTTCGAGCGGCGGGCGGCCTGAGCGCTGAAGAGAGGGAAAGTCTTCTCAAAGAATTGCTGGCGATGCGTCTTTACCACGAAGCTTACGAAGTTTGGGCAAATCTTTCTGGTCCGAATCAGCCTGAGGTTCGAAGAGATGACGCCCTGATAAATGATGGCGGATTTGAAGGAAAGCTCTTGCGCGGCGATCCCGGTTTTGTCTGGCAACCTGCCGCAGACGCAAAGACGTTGCGAATCTCTCTGGATCAGCAGGGGCCACGGTCCGGCACACAGAGTTTACGCATTGATTTCAACGGCGAGACGAATCCCAATCAGGCGATACTCACTCAGTTGATTCTAGTCGAGCCAAACACGCGCTACCATTTGAGCTTTGCTGCGTTAACGGAAGAGATCGTGAGCGGTGGTTTGCCGCTCGTCGAAGTCAGCGAAGCCGTGGGCTCTGAGAATCGTCCGCTCGGGCAGAGTCAAACACTCCCGCAGAACTCGGGCGTCTGGCAGAAGTACGAATTCGATTTTATGACTGAGAGCACGACAAACGCCATTCAACTCTCACTCCGGCGCCAAAACTGTTCGAGCGGTCCATGCCCGATCTTCGGACGCGTTTGGCTGGATGATTTCGTGTTGGAGAAGAGATGAGGATGCTTTGAGTCCGGGCGCGAAGACAGTAACCAAATCACGGATGGAAAAGCAGCGACATCTTCATAAAAGACCACCCCGACGCTCTCTCCCGAGTCCGATAACGTCCCCTTCATGTGCACTCAAGATAAAAGATTCAGCGTAAGGAGCTGTCATCAATTAACTCCGGCCAGAGTTCATCTTCCACCTGCTTCTGTTGAATTTGCCCCTGCGCGTTACGCACGCTCTCTGTCAGGCTGGCGTTCTCGCGTTCCAGGGAGATGATGCGGCGTTTGAGTTGTCGGTTTTTGGTCTCCAAACCCATCAGGTAAATAAACTCCATCCCGGCGATGCAGGCCAGGGCAAGCGCGAAGATAAAAGCTATATAGATCATTTTGTTTGCACGGAAAAATTAAAAAGAGCGCTTATCCAAAGAAAACTTCCGCAACGCGATAAATATCCTCATCGAGTTGTTTCAATTCACGGACAGCTTCTTCAAGGGGGATGCTGTTAATCTTGTTACCCTGTAATGCCGCCATGTGGCCCCAATTTTCGGCCAGGACCATCTCATAGGCTTTGATGCCGAGACGTGTAGCCAGAATACGATCAAAAGGCGTGGGGGAGCCCCCGCGCTGAACGTAACCGAGTTTGGTGACGCGCGTTTCGATTCCTGTGCATTGCTCTATCTCGCGGGCGAGCACTGTCCCGATGCCGCCAAGTCTGTCATGACGGAAGATCTCATCGAGCGCTTCGGCGGTTAAGAAATTCTCATCCTGATGTGGATGCGCGTCCTCTGCAACGACTACGATTGAGAAGGCGCGCCCCTGTTTTTCGCGATGCTTGAGAAGTTCGCAAACACGAGAAATACGAAAAGGATGCTCAGGCACGAGGACGACGTCAGCCCCGCCGGCGATTCCCCCGAAAGCTGCAATCCACCCTGTATGGCGGCCCATTACTTCTACAACCATCACGCGGTGATGTGACTCGGCGGTCGAGTGCAACCTGTCAACCGCATCTGTGACTACGCTCACGGCCGTGTCGAAGCCGAAAGTAAAGTCCGTTCCGCTCACATCGTTGTCAATGGTTTTAGGGATGCCGACGATCTGAAACTTGTACGTGCGCCACATATCCAGCGCGGCAGAGAGCGACCCTTCGCCGCCGACTACGATCAGCGCATCCAGGCGGAATCTTTCCCAGTTCCGGCGCACACTCTCAAGCGTTTGAGAATCAGTTGTCGGGTTGAGACGTGAGGTCCCAAGAATTGTTCCGCCGCGCGGCAGGATGCCAGTGACAGACGCGCGCGTCAGAGGCTCAACATCCCCCTCAACGAGTCCGCGCCAGCCGTTTTTAATCCCGAGAACTTCTGAATCGTCCGCAACTGCGCGTCTCACGACTGCGCGAATAACAGCATTCAGACCCGGACAATCGCCGCCGGCAGTTAAAATCCCTATGCGTTTCTTACCCATCACGTGAAAGGATAAAAGTATGAAGCCAAAGAAAAATCTTCACGTCGCAGATTGGGTTTCCGCTCTGCGAGATAAAAAAACTCTACGTTGCGTTTGAATGAAAGCGCTCCTATAATCGCGCGGTTAGCTCCAGCCTGTCAAATATGATGCCTGAAAAGGGCTCGTGTGAAGAAGTTCAAATTGTCGGAGGAAATTTGTGTCTCATGTTAAGTCGCCACTGATCTTGAGTCTGGAGACGGCGACTCGCGCGGGCAGCATCAGCCTCCTACGAGGCGAGACTGTTTTAGCCTGTGGGGGAGGGGATTCGACGATCTCACATTCGACAGACCTTTTGAAGCAGGTTAAAGCTGCGCTCGACCGGGCTGCACTGGTGCTTCCTGATGTCGAGGCGTTTGCTGTGGCGGCAGGACCTGGCAGCTTTACAGGGTTAAGAATTGGTTTGGCTACGGCGAAGTCCTTTGCGGCAACACTGGGGCGCCCCTGTTTCGGCATTCCGACACTCCATGCTGTCGCGTTTGATGCGGGCGAATCAAACTGCACGGTCGGAGTGCTCCCTGCCGGACGCGGCGAAGTGTTTGCTCAATTGCTGGCGATTACTGCTCGTGGGCAGGTGCAGCCGCTCGAAGCTCCCGTGCACATCTCCCCAGACAGATTGTTGGACAGAGTTTCTTCGATACGCAGCCTGAAATGGGCCGGTGAAGGGGCGCTGCAACACGCTGAAGCTATCAAAAGCTATGCGATTGCCAGAAGCTTTCGTTTTCTGACCGTTAATGGTCAGGACGACGAGAACCGCAGCGGAGATTTTTGGAGACTTCACCTGAATTCTGGAAAGATGGCAACGAGCGTGGGAAGATTGGCGCTGATGCGTCTTCTGGAAGGTGAAGAATCTCTCCCACAGGATGTGACTGCGATTTATGTGCGTCCCTCGGATGCTGAATTGAACACAAATGAGCTCAAAAAGAGGGACGCCAGGTAGCTTGCTTGAATCGCGAAATCATCACATCTCGATCATGATTGAGCATGATCTGCTGGAGGTTGTGGAGATCGAGGAGGCATGCGGCCTAAGCCGCTGGGGATGGGATGCCTATTACTCAGAGCTGAACAGCTCGGACGGCGCGCTCATGTTCGTAGCGCGGGACTCCTCTGAATTGACGTCTTTAGCAGGAAGGAAGCTCAAAGGTTTCATTGCAGCACGCCTGATCGCCGATGAATTACATATCAATAACGTGGCTGTGAGGCAGGAATATCGCCGCAGCGGTATCGGGACAAAACTTCTTGAGACGGTTCTGAAAGAGGGGCAAAAAAAGGGGGCACGGCTGGCATTTCTAGAAGCGCGCTCAAGCAACGTGCCCGCGCAAGCGCTCTACGCGCGGTCAGGATTTCGCGCTACGGGGCGCAGGAAGGACTATTATTCAGACCCTTTGGAAGATGCAATTGTGATGAGCCTTGCCCTTCCAATATCTGCTTGATATATCGCAGCGTTTTGAGCTAACATTTTCGCATCGAAACGCCGATGCGTCATCTTATGTAAGAGCATCGGTAAATAGAAAACACCGGCCAACGCAACACAAAGGAGGACCTTCCTAAATGGAAATTACCAACACGGACAGCTTGAAAGAACAACTGATCATGAGCGACCCTGAATTTCGCGAACTGGCGCGCGAGCATGGTCGTTATGAAGAACGCCTGAGCGAGTTGTCCGCCCTGACATATCCAAGCACGGAAGAGCAGTTGGAGGAGATTACTTTAAAGAAGAAGAAATTAGCCATTAAAGATCAGATGCATTCGATCATGTTGCAGTACCAAAAGAATCAAGGCTCCGGACATTAAGGTTCGGGCATTCAGAGATAAGATTAATCCCGCATAAGCGGTGCAGCCGAAACGGGGGCGCGGATTTGTTGAAAGCGCCCCCGTTTCCTCCAGTATAAGTTTAAATTTAAGACTTGAAATAAAGAAGGCTGGTTTGAAATCCATAATTGAGGGAAAATAGGTTTATCGTGGCGCGTGAAGGTCTTCCATATATATTGATCCCGCTGCTTCTGGCGATTATTCCGCTGATCTTCGGGTATTGGCTGATCTCGCTTGCTCTCTTATTGATAGCAGGCTTCATGGCTTTTTTCTTTCGGGACCCCCGGCGTTCAGCGCCTTCTGGCTCCGGCCTTATCGTCTCGCCTGCGGACGGCCGTGTCACCAGGATCTGTGCTTTAGCGCCAGAAGAACCGGATTCGCCGACAGTTGTTAGTATCTTTCTTTCGCCCTTAGATGTTCATATCAATCGCTCACCGATAGCCGGTGTGATTACTAATGTGACCTACACTCAGGGGAAATTCCTGATGGCGACGAAAGAGAATTCCAGCTTGGTTAATGAGCAGAACGCGCTTACCATTCGTGGCGAAGAGGTGACGGTTGTTTGTAAGCAGATAGCCGGTGTCCTGGCTCGCCGCATCATCTGCTGGAAGCGCGCCGGTGATAATGTGGCGCTCGGCGAGCGATTCGGCCTGATTAAGTTTAGTTCACGGACAGATCTCATTTTACCCCCTAATGTCCGGCTGGAGGTGACTGAAGGAATGCGCGTCAAAGGCGGCGCCACAATCGTGGGGAGGATCAATTAATGTCCGGGGTGGTCCATTTGCAGAAAGAGAAAGGGCCCAGAGGTTCTGCCCGACGAGGCCTGAAAAAAGGTCTTTACCTGATCCCCTCAGCTTTTACCGCGGCAAATATCAGTATGGGGTTTTATGCCGTCATGGCAGCCCTTCGCGGTTTTCAGTTGGTGGACGGCGGCACCGCAGCTGAATTACAGCGCGCTGCGGAGCACTTCGATAATGCTTCAAAGGCGATTTGCTGGGCCGTCCTGTTCGACATGCTCGACGGGCGCATTGCCCGCATGACGAAAACAACAACTGAAATAGGTGTCCAGCTAGATTCAATTGCAGATGTGTTGACGTTCGGGATCGCTCCTGCTGTGCTGGCTTATGCTTGGGGGTACGGATCGGCTTTAGGGGAGGGCAGTTGGGCTCATAAGCTCGGATGGTTTCTCTCGTTTATGTATTTAATGTGCGGAGCGTTCCGTCTGGCGCGGTTTAATGTCCAAGCCGCCAGACCGCGCATCCTTGCTGAAGGGACAGGCAAAGTCGATAAGAAGAATTTTATAGGTTTACCTATCCCTCCTGCCGCAGCCCTGATTGCCGCAATTATTCATTTCGCGCCAAAGCCTCTGATACAGTACGAGCCCCGCTACGTCGCTCTTTATAGCGGTTTGATGATGGCTCTGGTAGGGTGCCTGGCGGCATTGATGGTAAGTACGCTTCGCTATTCCAGTTTCAAAACAGTCGGGACGACAGGCCGTAGTACACGTCTTGCCATTATATTTATAGCGGCTATTGGGATGCTTATCTATCTCTTCTCCGAATATGTCCTGCTAATCCTCGTCTCCCTTTATGTCTTACATGGATTGCTTCTTCGGATAGGCGGTCTGTTTCGCAGGCGGACCATCAGAGAAGCCTGAGTTAAGTAAAGATGCTTCCGTTTAACTCGGACGAGAAAAAGCGAAAAGTCCATGTCGGGTGGTAAGGAAGAGCATTTTGCCCGCCACAACCGGGGATGCCGCCATATCATTATCTTCACCAATTGGCAGGCTGTTCAGTTGCTTCCCGTCACGTAAATCCAATACCACCCCGATGGAACTCGAAAGAGGTGTAAAAAGGGCTCCATCAGGCGCGGTTAAGGGGGCGGCAGCGATTCTTCCAGCCAGGCGTCTTTTCCAAAGTTGAGTCCCATCGATAAAAGAAAGGCAATACACGAAATTATCAAGGGAAGTCGCCAATAATCCGCTCTGAGCAAAGGAGACTGTTTGAACACCAGCGCCTGTCCGTCTGCGCCAGCGTAAACGCCCAGTCGTCTCATTGACAGCATAAACATAACCATCTGCCGAGCCGAAGTACACCAGACCTTGAAAGAGAATTGCGCGCCCCTGGATGGCTCCGCGCGTCCGATAATGCCAGCGAACTCTCCCAGTGAGTTGATCAAGTGCGAAGAGCTGGCCATCATCGCTTCCGATATAGACGCTTGAGCCGAAAATCGTGGGTTGTGAGGCGAATGGCGCGGAATGCTGCATGGTCCAGGCAATATCACCTGTCTGCTTTTTTATCGCATAAACGCGTCCGTCACTCGATCCCCCGAATAAAAATGATTTATTTAAGATTAGTGAGCCGTGAATGGGCATCGGAAGGGTTCTTGCCCACAAAGTTATACCCCCCTCTTTACCGATCGCTCGTATGGTTCCGTTGCCATGATTTAGTGGGCTCGGGTTGGTGGTTTCGGAGGCAACGTAAACCCCGTGTTCATCAGCTATTGGTGATGAAGAAATCTCCCCGCCAAGCTCTGTCTTCCAGATTAATTGACCATCCTGTGCGTTCAAAGAGATGATCATCCCTGTCGCTAAGGGTAAATAAACACGCTCCCCATCTGTTCCAGGGGTTAAGTTAGTCGTTAAATCTGAAGCATAGACCCATCTCACTGTAAGGGGTTGCGATAAAGCTACGTCTATTTCCTGTTTGGTTTGTGCGTTTAGGGAAAAAGGGAGAGAACCGGGTTGCGGAATTGCAATTAAAAGGAGAAGTATTTTGCAAAATGAACGCATGCCTTTATTAACGATCCTCGCATGAATCTACATAAAACCTGTTGCGTGATAAGGCTTGAGCCGCTAAGTTTGAGAGCAGGAGCCATCAAATATATGTCCCTTTATCACAAACTCAGCCGGAAGCCGAAACTGTTTCTCTCAGTCACAGGCATGAACC